>Ga0105091_10000040_pt1 | contig 41587 bp, 40 predicted proteins | sample PPLLak1March2015_FD_87022 | JGI IMG/M metagenome (GOLD analysis project Ga0105091, IMG submission 87022) | Freshwater sediment microbial communities from Prairie Pothole Lake near Jamestown, North Dakota, USA - PPLs Lake P7 Core (1) Depth... | ecosystem: Environmental > Aquatic > Freshwater >... | reverse complement strand
TTAGGACAATAAATGGGTATTTTACACCCTAACTTTTGTTGCATAAAAGCAATCTGCTGTTGAAATGAACGCAGACTCGAGAGGATGGAAATTGATGGTCAATAGGTTATTACAGCAAGTTCGTCATGAATCCAATATGGCATTCGACATCTTAGGCCTTAGGTCTTTTCACATCATAAGTGAACACGGACAATTGATTCAATCGTGTCAAAATTTTTAAGGAGATAAACTACGTCCTTAAACCGCAAATTTTTGAAGTGCTTTTCTACTCTAGGTTGGTTCCAGAGGCTTCATTATCAACATTTACGTTCGATGATTCCTCATTAAAATCCTCAAGATAAATGTCCATATATCTCTTCAATCTCTCCCATGATTTCCTTATATCTTCGTTTGCGGGTTTCTTGATAGCGTACCTCCCTGCAAAAGGGATTTCCTCGATTTCAATGGACCCTAGTGTTGGAATACTTTGGTAATTTGGGTTCCTATGTGTATCTTCAGCGAATTCACTGTCTAAACCTCCGCGTAATTTTTCGGACAGGCTTAGCAACGAAGTCTCCCCTGCGATTGGTTCTGTATCGTTGAGGTACCATCTTCTCACCTCTTTTTCAACACTTTGCGCTTCTGCGGATGACACTCCTGTTAAATCCTTAATCTCGAGCCAAAGGTTCTCAGGCAGCTCTCTCTTGAATTTCTTGTAGAATTCGTTCCATAGGGATACCCTTAGTACCGACTCGCGAAGCAATTGCTTTCGATGGTCTTCGTCACGTGGGTATAGTATATCTTCACCATTTTTTGTGACTCTAAATTTTCCCCTTCCCTCAAGTAGCCCATAGCTAATTAGACTATTTATTCGCCTGTAAAAGCCTCCACTTGTTGGTGTTTTGTATCCAAGCAAGAGAGCAAGATCATTTGCATGAATCTGTCGATCTACACTTTTGACATTACCATATATCTTCTTGATGTCGGTGAAGGCCCCCGAATTAAATCTGATCTCAGGAATTTCATATGAACCAATTCGCAATTTGATTGATTATCTTTCCATTTATCGTTATTAAATTTGCTTCACCGTGAGTTACAAGCTTTCAAGGTCGAAACCTCATTATTTCCAGTCAGCCTTTGGTCCTACGTGTTCGGTTTTTAACCAAGTTGACAAAATTCGGGACTTACAAAAAAGAGGACTGTAGTACATATGACTGAACAAGAAATTCAAATGTTCAGGATGTAATGATATGTGCAGTCTATCCATTGCGAATTATGCGTGATAAGTTTTCAACGCCAAAATCAGTCCATCAATATCGCCTTCGTCATTGTAGAAATGAGGTGATATCCTAATCCCTCCTCCACGCGCAGACACTATTATTCGCCTTTTTGCTAGATATGCGACCAAATGATCAGGTGATCTACTCTTGAATACTATAATGGCAGATCTGTGGATATTTGCAAGAGGAGAAAGGATCTGAATTTTCAATTCAGCAAGCCTGTCGATTAGGTATTGTGTAAGATAGTGAATTCTTTCTTCAATCCTAAGAATGTGGATTTTGGAGATGTATTTAACAGCTGCCTTTAATGCGATTATATTTGGAAAATGGGGCGTACTGAGCTCAAATTTAGAAGCGTCCTTGGACATTCTGATTTTCCTATTGTCAAAGTATTCTCTATCCTTTTGTCCAAATTGACTGAAGAATGGGGGATTCAGACCTGTTCCTTCTTCTAGTAATTTACTCTGAATGTAGAGCGTTCCAATTCCAAAGGAAGAAAGCAGCCATTTGTGACCATTACCTACTGTAAAATCAACCCCTAATTTACTAACGTCGAAATTCAATGCTCCAATCGACTGGGTTGCGTTGACAACTAGATAGAGGTTCTTCTCGTTGCAAATCTTGCTTAGTGTTTCCAAGTCTTGCTTGAATCCCGTCGAATACTGAACATGACTTGTGATGATCGTTCGAGTTTTTCTTCCTATTGCCTTTCGAATACGCTCTAGGGGTACCATCCCATTCTGAGATTGAACTATTGTCATATCTGCTCTCTTGTTGATCCAAGGTAGATTTGAAGATGGAAACTCCAGATCGTTTGAAATTGCATGACCCCGGTGAGCGAGCAAGTGCGCAACTATATTCATTCCCTCGCTTGTTGAATGAGTGAACGCGATTTCTTCGGAACGGGCCCCAATAAAGGCAGCGTACATACTACGAGCATCTTCAATGCAACCAATCCATTTTCTCCAGTGAATTCCGCCGTAGAGCATGTTCTCTTTGTAAAATTCTGATAGGGCATTTTGAACTTGACTTGGGATTGGAGAGATTGCCGCATTTGCCAAGTATGAATACTTTTTAGTGACTGGGAAGTCTTGTCGAATTCTGTTCCAATGAGTAGATTTCAATTGTAATCAAGTCTTCAGATATATCGGGCTATATGATTTTCCTCCAGAAATCTGGTTTGCTAGACTGATGGTCGTGTAAATGACAAACCTTCTATTGTAGAAATATGAAAAAATCGACGTGCATCCGCATATATGAAGAGCAACAATATAGATCATATAGGGCGATTTCGATCTAGGTATTCATTGTAGGATATTGTGAAATATTACCGCATGATCTCAAATTACGAGAAGGGGTATAATAATCTCTGGAAACAAACGTACTGACTAAGAAAAACCTAGCTTCAACCTTTCTTAAAGGAAAAAGACGAGGCGATAAGATATTTCGTGGAGCTGTTATCGCTGCTGCTGGTTATAGCGCGCTTATGCTAATCCTCGTGGCGTATGCAGTAGGCGAAGGAGCCCTTCCGATATTTTCCCACGAAGGCTTTCAATTTATCGTAGGCACCGATTGGAACGCTGTGTATGGGCGTGAGTCGTTTGGCGCATTGCCATATATCATAGGTACATTGCTTAGTTCTGCCATTGCGATGGCTATTGGCGTGCCAATTAGTCTCGGGATAGCCATCTTTGTAACAGAGATGGCTCCTTATAGGATCAGTACCCCCCTATCCTTCGTAGTTGAATTACTCGCCGCAGTGCCAAGCATCATATATGGCCTGTGGGCTTTGTTTGTATTTAGATTCTGGGTAAGGGATCTGATCGAACGTCCTCTATACGAGCATTTGAATTGGATTCCATTTTTTGATAAAACTCCCTTTGGCCTGGATATATTTACTGCTGGGATCGTTCTTTCCATTATGATTATTCCAATTATCTCCTCTATAACAAGGGAGATACTTCTTGTTGTCCCTAATTCACAGCGGGAGGCTGCATACAGCCTCGGTGCAACAAGGTGGGGAACCCTGAGGACCGCAATCTTTCCCTATGCTAAATCTGGCATACTCGGTGCTTCATTTTTGGGGCTTGGCCGAGCTATAGGTGAAACTATTCTGGTTACAATGATAATAGGAAATGCAATAGGTCCGGCTGCAATTCCCACCACCGTATTTTCACAAGGACAATCGCTAGCGAGTCTTATTGCAAACGAATTCAACGAAGCAGCATCAGACTTGCATCTTTCGGCGCTAATTGGTCTGGGCGCTATTCTGTTGTTACTATCAATGGTAATTAATATTGGCGCAAGGTTAATGGTTTCGAGGATGGTTAAATCAGTTCCAGGAGGGAGAGAATAGTGTCTGGAAATGCAGACAAGCATCCCGAGCGATTCCATAGAAAAGAAGTGCAGAGGGTGATGGTCAAAAACGCAAGAAAGGCTAAGATTATGGATAAAATAGTGAGCATCTTTGCAATCGCATGTGTTATTTTAGCAGTTATCCCATTGACTAGTATATTAATTGAGGTAGTAAAGAACGGGATCGCAGCATTCAATTGGGATTTCTTGACTGGAAGACCATCTGCTATTGGTCGAGCCGGTGGTGGTATAGGCCCTGCAATTCAGGGAACTTTGATCGTGGTAGGATTGGCAACGATGATCGGAGCACCGATTGGAATACTTACTGGTATCTATTTGTCAGAGTTCGCTGGGGGTGGTGCTTTTCCCAACGGGGTACGATTTTTCAATGAAGTGATGACTGGTTTACCTTCGGTGGTTATGGGGATAGTCGGTTATATTTTAATTGTCCTCACTCTAGGTTCGTTCTCTGTATGGGCTGGGGCTTTTTCATTATCACTTATCATGATTCCGATCGTATCCCGAGTTACTGAAGAGACCATCAAGATCGTCCCCAACTCGATTCGTGAGGCAGGTCATGCGCTCGGTATTCCAAAGTGGAAGATCACTCTTTTCATTACGTTCAAGTCTGCAATTAGCGGGATTCTGACCGGAGTAGTACTTTCAATAGCGAGAATTGCTGGAGAAACAGCACCACTTATCATGACAATTCTAGGCACTAGCTTATTTTTTACGGGCTTCAACTCGCCAGTAGACGCGTTACCCTTAAGAATATGGCGTCTCTCTTCTCAACCTTATGAAAGTGCCCAGACACAAGCGTGGGGGGCGGCACTTTTCCTTATCATGTTGGTACTGGTTCTTAGCGTGGCTTTGAGACAATTGGCACAAAGAAGAGGCATTGCAGTAAAGGCCGAAATTTAAGAGCGGCATACCCCTTTGAGCAATGCTTAAGGAACCTGAATTTATTTTTATCTACTTTTTTGTTCAAGTGAACCAGGCATTATTACAAATACTCTAGCTACTCGTTTATTGTACACGAATTTCTTGCTATATTCTCTATATTATCTATATAGACAATGATTTAATTCGTGTCTCGCGGAAGATATTTTATCTGCCAGCCAAAGAGATTATTAATCGCATAGGAGAGAGTACAAAATACATAGGGGATACTTTGTCCGTAAGAGAGACTAGCAGTGGCACGACCGAAACGACAAAACGTATACAGGAGTCTCAAGCTAGGTCAAAAGTTTCCATTAAGGGCATGAATGCATGGTTCGGTTCTAAGCAGGCCTTAATAAATATTAACTTGGAGATTGAGGAGAATGCCGCAACTGCCTTTATGGGGCCTTCTGGATGCGGTAAGACTACATTAATAAGGTGCCTGAATCGAATGCATGAAATGACTCCAGGAGCAAAGGCCAAAGGGCAAGTAATACTAGACGGCATCGACATTTACGACAAGTCCATCGATCCCGTTATAATTAAGAGAAGGATCGGGATGGTCTTTCAGAAACCTAATCCGTTCCCAACAATGAGCATATTTGATAATGTGGCAGCGGGTCTAAAGTTAAACGGAATAAAAGACAAGAAGCTTATTAGAGAAATCGTTGAGGAGAGTCTAGATGGTGCAGGTCTTTGGGAGGAGGTAAAGAATGAGCTAGATAAACCTGGAATGGGTCTTTCAGGAGGCCAGCAACAGAGACTTTGTATTGCGAGGGCGCTGGCTATGCAGCCGGAGATTTTATTGATGGACGAGCCAACATCTGCTCTCGATCCAATTGCTTCTTCAAAGATCGAAGATTTAGTGCACAAGCTAAAGAAGGACCTAACTATCATTATAGTAACTCATAATATGCAGCAGGCCGCGAGAGTTGCTGATCGTGCAGCGTTTATGTATCTTGGAGAGCTGATTGAATATGGAGTTACCAAGCAGATATTTCAAAACCCCTACCAAGAACTTACCGAGAAATTTGTTAGTGGTAAGTTTGGATAGTGTCCTTCTGAGGACTAGATACTCAACTACCAGACGTAGATTTAGTAGCGCTATGCAGGTCATACTAGATTGACTCGATTGCTTGACTTGGGTATAGAACGGACCCGAGATATTATTAGTGAAATGTCGAAGATATCGGTGATCTGCGTTTCTACGGTATTGGAGTCATACACGAAAGGCGACGTAAAAAAAAGGGAGATGTTTGAGTGGGCAGAGAAGCTTCGAACGCTCCAAGAGGAGGTATCTGACTTAGCATTTGAGCTCATTGCCCGATACCAACCCGTGGCGACAGATTTAAGGTATATAAGGTCATGTCTAGAGGTCTCATACGTGCTTGCACGGTTTGGAGGATATGGGTATGAAATTGTAGAGGTTTTGGATATGATGGGTTCAATTTCAGAATGCGATAAAACAGTCGTCACAGAAGCTGCAAAGGTAACTTCTGAGATGATTTCCCTTAGTGTGAGTGCATTAGATTTTAAGGACAAGCAAGCTTCAGATAAGTTATATGAAATGGACGATGCTGTTGACCACATCTATCGAGAATATTTGAGGGAAATTGTTACCGCAAAGAAAGAGTCACAGAATATTTATGCTGATCCAAGATGTGTCATATCTGCACTTCATGTTTTGAGATATCTTGAAAGAATAGCCGACCATGCTTGCTATATTGCGGATTCAGTATCATACATAGTAACTGGTAAAACGAATCCAAGGCGTGTCCAAACGAATCCCTAAATTTTAAGTGTAGCAGGAAAAGTACTGAATCCTAGTAGTACATTGTAATTTATGGTTCATATATTTAGACTATATAGATAAGGAGTATCTATATGATCAACTATCGTAATGTGTTTTATCTTCTTTCACTAACTGAATCTTGTTGAGTTCAATTCCTGAAAATAATGAAATACGCAAGATCCAGTTTACAGGTAGATCTACTTACATTCTTTCATTGCCGAAGAGATGGATGAGTGAAATGCGTCTTAAGGCAGGTGATCCCGTAACCATAGTACGTGAGGCAAATAACTATCTTTCGATTATTCCTAGCGCCGTCAGAAGCCCTAGTACAATCGATGAAGCTAACTCGACCGTGCTTAGCACTGAATCGTCTAATACCATCAAACGAAAGGTAGTGTCCATGTACTTGGCAGGCTATAACATTATTAATTTAAAATCAAAATCGGGAAGAATATTGCCATCACAGAGAGATGCTGTCAGGGACATTGTACGAAGAAATTTGGTAGGTACGGAAATAATCGCCGATGCATCAGAGATAATAACTATTCAAGTGCTGCTGAGCTTGCCTGAACTCTCAATAAATACTGCCGTGAGGCGGATGTTCTTAATTGCTGCAGCAATGCATAGGGATGCAATGCTTTCATTGGCCGAATTAAATCACGAATTAGCAGAAGCAGTTATAAAATCAGATGATGAGGTAGATAGATTTAGTCTTTACATATTGCGGAATCTTGTAATCGCTACGCAAAATGAGAGGATTTTGCAAGAGATTGGGTTAAGAAAACCTTCTGATTGTTTAAGCTACAGAGTTGCAGTAAAAAGCATTGAACGAATTGCAGATCATGCTTCAGGGATTGCAGATAAATGTATCGCGATAAAGGACAAAATTGACAAGGATACACTGCAGCACATTGATAGTATGAGTAAGAGATCTCTTGCGCTTATCACAGATTCCGTAGAGGCTTTTTTGCGCAGAGATTATTCCCTCGCGGATAGCATCGTAGACAAGGCTAATGATATGCGGCTAATCGAGAATGAAGTACTTTCACATATTGACAATAGTGAACCATCTTCGTCCGGATCCAGGAGTCTCAACATAAAGCTAATATTAGAAGATATTCGAAGAACCGCTGAGCATGCAAGCGATATTGCTGAAGCGGCTATGAACCAGACCATTCGAGGAGTGATAGACTTGAGCAAAAGTTCCAGGCTTGGCAACACTTCCTGAATAGTCTAGATCAACCAAATTTGAATCATTCATTCGCTAACAATATTGATCCAACCATTCTGACGTTTCAGGCTTTTTCGTGGATTGGCACCTTGGGCCTATTTTGTACGGTGTCAATGATAATGTATTTACCGATATGAACCACTTTTTACGATCCATCAAAAGCTAATAAAATGATACATGACGAAAATGTTAACCGAGATCTTTGAGACGATTAAGGTTGAATAACGGATGGCACTGTCAGTACTCGGAAGTTTTATTGAATCTACTTACTCTTCTTCAATTACTATCGCAGCGGCATCTCGAAGTGACTTGATCCTCAATGGCCATTGAAAATCCTTGTTCCATGGCTGGTCAAATAGTAATCCTACCTTTGGTGCAGATATGTCAATGAGATTGGTAGGAGAGTCATCCAGTATGAAATCGAAAGGGTATTCTGATTTAGGCATGGAATCGTACACGAATATTAGGTCGTCTGAAAAAATATCGTGATGATCAAGCCATCTTGCTACATAGGACACGGTCGGTCTCTCTCTCCTGGTAACTATTGAAATCCTAAAGCCACGCCTGTGTATGTTTTCTATTGAGCTATTTTGATGCGGCTCACACGGCGGAATTTCTTCCCACCGATATTCCCATATATAGTTAAATATTTTTGATATCTCCTCAGGAGCAATCGGAAGAATTTTTGAAATATCCCACGCAGATATATCATTCTTGGTGATATGTGTGCGATGCCTTTCATTGTATTCCTTTACCCAGATAACCATCGTGTCTGCCAAGACTGAATCAAAATCTAGTGCAAAGGTCTTAACAGGGCCGAGTACATTCAAAATGTTCAATGGATGTAAGAAAAGAGATTATAAAAACTGTTAATACGGAATATTGATGCTCTAGACCAATCAGAAACAATCGTCGAAGTTATCTTTATGACTAGGGCCGTCGCCGTGGCGAATCGAATAGGTCTCTTTCGGAGCATTTTAAACAGGATACCTGTCATTGAAATAGGGTAACAAGTACTTGCATTAAGTAAGGTAAGAATAAATGTTACGATTCATGGTAATATGAAACAAATCATTGTGTGGGTATCATATAGATCCTGTAGAGCTATATTGATTACTACAACAAATTCAAAAATAACAAATTGCATCCCTTAGTCATTTGATTTGCGTGCCGCGTTAGGAGTTTACCATCAAGTAATACTTGAAATTAATAGGCTAATCATAACTCATTACAAAACGGATACTGTTTTCAAGGGAATCTTTGACCACACAAATAAAAAATATAATATATAGTATGCCGACTAAATAGGTCAAAATTGGAACTCTATGTAATGCGCCATGGGGAGGCGGTCAAGAATATTCAATCTGGTCCATCTGCCTCTGATGCAGATCGACCACTAACTATGTCGGGTAAAAAAGAAATAGAAGAGATTTCATATTTTCTGAAAAACCTAAACATCAAATTTAGTCTGATTATCTCTAGTCCGCTAAAAAGGGCGCATCAGACCGCATTTATTGTGTCGAAGATTTTCAAGGTCGCCAACAATTTGGAAGATTGGGATGAACTTAAACCTGAAGCGACTAAACAAGCTCTCGTTGATAAACTTTCCAAACTCAAGGAAGATTCTACAATTCTTCTGGTAGGCCATGAACCTTTTCTTAGCTCGTTTATATCCGAGATTGCGTTCGGAAATCCTAGGGGAAATCTAGTGCTTAAAAAAGGGGGCTTCGCGAAGCTTAGGATTCTGTCGAATTTTCCCAAATTGACTGCCGAGTTACGCTGGCTATTGAGCCCCAGATTGATGCGACGGTCACAGTCTCCTTGAGCATTCACTTGGAAATTGGTTGCTTGCAAAGGCCACTCAATTGCCTAGTTCATAGATTTTTTGTGGGAAGAAAATGAAACTCTCTGTTATCGATTTAGGGTACAATTCAGTTAAATTAGTATGTTATAGGGTAAACTCTGACGGCACATTTAAGGCTTATGATAGAAGAAGCATCAAGACAAAAATCGGTAGAGGTCTAACCGAAAGCGGTTATCTTAGTGAGGTAGCGACTGGAAATACGATTGAAAGTTTAAGGCTATTTAGAGACATATTAGTATCTGACGACGTAAAAAATATCCTGGCGGTGGCAACGAGTGCTGTACGTGAGGCAAAGAATAGAAATAGGTTTATTTCAGATATTTATGAGAAGACCGGATTCTCATTTAGGATACTTTCACATAAAGAAGAATCGTATTATTCATGGTGCGGAGCTCTACATTCGACATGTATCTCAGACGCGCTTTTCTTCGACCTTGGTGGAGGGAGCTTGGAGTTAGTACATTCTCAGGATCTCAAGATTCGCAATAATTTCTCACTCCCATTGGGGGCCCTACGAATGGCGAGAATGTTGAATCAGAAGAACGACGACCTGGGAAGAAAATACGTTCGGAAGCGTCTTATGAAGCTCGAACAGCGTATTCTAAAATCACTCCCAGATAGGAAACAATTCGCTTTTAGTCCTGATGTTACCCTTGTAGGAGTAGGGGGGACGCTTCGAACAGTGGCACAGTACGACCAAGATCTAACCAATTATCCTTTGGATAAGATCAACAATTATAAGATGAAAATTGAACATATAGAAGAGATAACTGAAAGGCTATCAGGTTTGTCGATAGCTGAAATCACAGAAATTGAATCAATAGGAAGTAGCAGAGCTGATACGGTTGTTCCTGGGTGTTACGTCGTATCATCACTTATGAGAAAGCTTGGGTATGATTCTCTGGTAGTAAGTACTGAAGGATTGAGAGAAGGCCTTGTACTTTCTTTCATTAATGATCCCAGGTATCTATCTTCAAATAACAACCAACCAACTCTTCGTTCGCAAGTCGAGCACGTTGTCAAGACTGGCTGCAGGCACATCTCCCCACCAAGTCGTTATCACGACTTTCTAGAGACGTTACTATCATCTGGACTATTAAAAGAGCGAGAACATCAAATCTTGATTGAAGCTCTTCAGCGGGTCCGTCAATTCCATGGCATTCTCAATACAAACACTTTATTCTATGCCTTGATAGACGATGAATACAAGAATCTAAGCCACGGTGAGCTGCTAGTTCTATGTCTTTCTATAATACACTCAAAGAAACAAAAGGCTTCTAATCGCTTATTTACAAAGTATAAGTCTATTCTTCACACACCACAAAACAAAAGATCGATCGAAAAGATATCTTCGTGTCTCAACTTTATTGCTGCTATTGAAAAGGGTCATGCAGCTATAAATTATGTAATGTACGACGGAAACATTTTCCACATCGATCTTAGATGCAATGATTTGTCTAAATTTCCAAGATACTTATTTGAAGAAGCGAAAAAATCCTTGATCTTGACATTGGGTGTTCCAGTGGATTACAATATACATCTAGAATCCAATAATATCGAGGTGAAGGTTGAGGACAAGAGCATCTTTTGATAGCAGGAAACGACTCAAACAGTAATGACTGTTTTCCGACATCACATGCCCTATTTAGTATTTTTTAAGTCAAATATACCAAACATACTATATTAGGTCAATGCGTAACTGGGGGATATATTGATTATATAGATTAATATTTCATACATAATGTACCATAGAATTCATACACAATCTGTATATTCCAGCAAGCGATATCTCTAGAAAAGTGTAAGATTGCAAAATGCGAACGAAAGGGACATCAAATGAACATATCGATGACGCATCAGTTGTGAGACTCCGAAATCGAACAAATAATAATTTGTTTATCAGACTCCCTGAGCAAAAGAGTATTCACAGTTATGATCAGAGTAGAGCAGAGGCTTTCCCAACCTAATCATATTGATTTATTTCTGGTTCATTATTTTACAATATGATGTCATGTAGCTTCAAATTATATGTCAGAATCATTTCTGGTCAAAAATGATTGACTTATAATTCAAACCAGGACGAATTGCATCTCATCATTAAGAAACGATTGGAGCTAATTCTCGGTTCCTTTTTTTCAAATGTTTGGGTTTTTGGCTTGGTACCAATTTTATGATAAGAAATTAATCTATTTAATTCCCTACAAGAAAACTTACTCGTTAGTCGCAACCTTCTTTAAAAGCAAAAAACCCCACCGACATCTCTCAAATAAGATACCAATACTTTGAGAGGATCAAATGCATATAGAATAGACCGAAAGCGATAAGGCATACATTCCCTTCAGATGGGAGCTAACCAACATTCTTCTCAATTCATGCTGTCTTAGAATTACTCTGTTCGAATCCGATTCTTATAGTTCTTTCGAACTTCCAAGGAGATTGTCATTAAACCAATGCCAAATGGAATTGCGACAATTCCCAGAAGCATAGACAATGAGGTGTATGGTTCGTCTCCAAAGCTCCATTTCATAAATGTGACCGAACCCACAAGAAGTACCATTAGAGGTACATTCATGCCCACTGCCATGGCCGCTATGAGTAACGGATGCAATTTAGCAAGGTGTATTGACTGTTAGTATTTATAAATATTGGAGAGTAGGCACAATGCAAACTGTGAAATGGAATGAATACCATCGATACCTTTGAGACATGAGAGCTGCTCCGATCTTGCTTTTAAATACGTGTCAGATCACGTCGAACCCCTTTGCGTTCATTTGCATTTTATCGTAGCGCTGCTGATTATCCCATCCATGGCCAGACTTTGATTCCTCTCACCATACATTGCTTTCTTATTATTGCCCGTGCACGTTCAGCCGCTTCCAGTTCGCCGATTTCTTTACCCAAATATTGCAAGATGAGATCCTCATAGAGTTTTTTGGCTCTCTCCTCAGTAAATTCTTTATAATTTGGAAATTTAACTTTTGATTTTCGACGCTTTTCTTTTTTTGTCTGTCGAGGAAGTTCATGATGTCCTTTCAAATCTGCATACTCTCTCTGGCATTCTGCACAGTTGTCGTCAAAGAAATCTGAATGAACGGTGCATTTTGACATGGCCAAAAAATCTCATCCATACTATATTAATAGCACAATTCTGTCGAATCTCTTCAAATCAAAGGGAGGAGGAAATCATCTGAATTATGCTATACTGGTACGTAAAAAAACACAAGATTTGTTGTGCCCTTCCGATTTGCCTGACTGCAGCTTGATTTCAAGCAAATATTAGACTGATTGCATTATTATTATTTTCAGTAATCTTTTTGCATCGAGTCTTCAACTTTAACACGATTCCTAGATATCTCATCTGCATTTAATTATGAAAAGTTAGTTTGTCGTGTTAAGAAAAAATTCTTCACGTTCAAATTAACAAGAGGGCATATTGACTTGTTTACTATTTGCCTCAATTGCTTCTCACTACTGTGAAATTAAATAGGGGTATCCTAATTATTCCCCTTTATCATGATAGATGCAATCCAGGCATTGATTCTAGGCATTGTTCAGGGACTTACAGAATGGCTTCCAATTTCCAGCTCTGGGCATTTGGCCTTAGTTCAGCTCGCTATGAATCTTCAGGTTCCAATTTTTTTTGATATCGTTTTGCATCTTGGTACACTCGCGGCAGTTATTGGGGTCTACCGGCATGACCTATTGTCGATTCTAAAGTCAGTTAAATCAATTCACCGAAAGAATAATTTCAAAAACGAAGTGGAATTTAAGAGTATCAAGTGGGGTAGAAGGTATCTCTTGCTTATTATTCTAGGAATGATTCCTACGGCTTTGATGGGAATAGGGTTTAGATCGATCTTTGAGGAATCCTTTTACAGTATGTGGTCAATTGGGTTGGGTTTCATAATCAGCGGAGTTATGATCTTTGTCACAAAGTTTATCGGCAAAGGCGCAAATTCAATAGGAAAAATCGATGCCTTTCTGATAGGCGTGGGACAAGGACTTTCCATTTTCTCAAGCATTTCAAGAAGTGGAGCAACGATTTCTATTGGGATGTTCAGGCACATCGAAAGATCTGAGCTAATTACATATTCATTCTTACTTTCAATTCCAGCTATTCTAGGGGCAGGGTTTTATGACTTGGTTTTTGCAGATAACTTATCTCAAGTTGAAATATATCAAATTCCATTAGAATCTTATATAATCGGGACACTTTCAGCTGCTGCAGTAGGATATGCCTCAATAAAATTTTTAATTAGCATCATCAACAAAGGAGAATTCTACCTATTTTCGGTTTATTGCTTCCTAATAGGATCACTAATATTTGTCAGTCTTATCTAAGTAATTAGGTAAAAAAATATAACTACACTTCTTGAGCCTTGAACGTAAGAATAGACCTCACAAATTTTCCACTGAAAATTTTTCTAATTAAACAATACGTTCAATGTTACAACTAAATTTTATTCATATATGTGACATATAGTTTTTAAGATGCAGCTAAAGTAAGAAACACATTGATTGACTTTTCTAAATTGAAGTACAGGGTAAACTATAACCAGTCTGTGTATAATTTCAAAACAAGAAGGTATGAAAGTAAGGATGCTACTTACAATAGCTACGAGCAGGCCAGAGCGAACCAATGGAAGTGCGAAAAATGTTCAGTGTTGTTCGGAACGTTGAAAGAATTAAAGCTCCATAAAATAGAACTCCATTCATACTAAGCCAAATAAGGGGTTCTCTTAGACAGAACTTGCAATAAATATGTACTAACATAGCACTGATTTATCTTACTGAACCATTACAGGATAGCTCATAAATTCTTTGATTATTCTGTTTCATTTTCCATAGCTAAAAGCAAGACGATTGGATGGTTCAGTAGCATATTTCAACATGAGATACTGAATTTACCGTTGGATTGTTGTATCTCTAGTTATTAATCGATCATCATTTCACTTTTTAAAAAAGTTATATTGCAATTATATTAAAGACCAAAAACAATCAATCGCGGGAGTGTAGTCGTATAGTATTAGGTATATGGAGTAACAAAAGCAAATTTTACCCTTACAGCTGGAAATAATCGTCAATGAATTCCAATGTGCAGCCCACCATTTGTCTCTTATTTTGAAAATAGACTAAGGATCTGCAATTGAAACTGTTGATTTGATATTGCTTAAGAATTGCTGCCAATTCTACATATTTTTAATGGCTTTGCCTTATGAGCATTTCTTTTGATTGTTTGTTCAATTCTAGCTAGCATCTTTGTTGAAATTTCATAACTATGATGCTCATCTCCGGTGTTTCTTGTGCCTGTGGATTCTAGATTCTTAAGAATTTGATCAATTTCATCGTAATCAGCCCCAAGCTCTTCTTCAGCCGTTTGGTCTTTCCATAATCGAGGGCTACTTTTCTTATCCCGGATTGAGAGTGGAAGTTCTAAATATTCGGCAAGCTCCCTCACTTGGGTTTTGTAGACGTCACCCAATGGAAACAAATCTGCCGCTCCGTCTCCAAACTTTGTGTAATAGCCAAGCAGTAATTCACTCTTATCTGATGTTCCTAACACTAGTCCATTGTAGATGAACGAGTAATAGTATAGAATACACATTCTTATTCTGGCAGTTAGATTCCCCTCCGCGTACGTATTTCTGGGAAGAAAGGAAAGGAACTCTGACTTGATATTATTAATATTCATAATTTTAGATTGTATGTGTAGTTTATTAGCAAGTTCAGTTGCATCATCTACATCCGAGTTTGGGGTTATAGGAAAATCAGGGAGTATTACTGAAAACACACTTTTATTTGATAATGCTCTAACAGCCAAACATGCAGTAACCGACGAGTCAAGTCCTCCGCTTAGGCCAACTACTACTTTTTCACGTTTGGCCTGATGCAGTTCATGCTTGATAAATTTTTCTATTAAGTCACAGATCGCTTCGCAGCTTACAGTCACGTCTGGTAAAAGAGTCAATTATAATATTTTTGTTACCATTCGATGAGGATAATTGTGCTCTACTACCAATGCAAATTGATATTACGAATGTGGAAGCAAAGGTCCAATATTCACGCAAGTAGATCTTGATTCATTTGTGCTGAACTACATGTCATAGACCCACGATATTAGGTAGCGACAGTAATGCTAATATTCTGTTTTCTGCCTTCAACAATCCACATAGAAGTTCATGTCAAGTAAGCATCAAGTTATATCAAGTCTAATGTGGGTCGAAAAATACCGTCCATCCTCACTTGAACAGATAGCAAATCAAAGTGATATTATAAGAGGACTTCGAAATCTTATCAAGAACCCTAACGAAATACCCCATTTAATATTTGCAGGACCCGCAGGGGTTGGCAAGACTACAGCGGCCTTATGCATTGCCAAAGAATTGTTGGGGGAAAATTGGAGAAGGGATACGCTTGAATTGAATGCCTCTGACGAACGTGGCATAAAGATGGTCCGTGAGCGTGTTAAAGAATTCGCTGCTGTAATGAAGTTCTCATCTACCACTGAAAGCAATGATAAGCCCTATCGTATCATAATTCTCGATGAAGCTGACGAGATGACCTCTGAAGCTCAGACTGCATTGAGGAGAATTATCGAAGATAGTTCAAAAACGACGCGTTTTATCATTATATGCAATTATCTTACCCAGCTCATAGAACCTATACAAAGTCGATGTGTAATATTTCGCTTCACCAGATTACCTAAGCAGGAAGTGGTAAATCATTTATCTGAAATCTGTAGGCAAGAAGGAATAGAATTTGATGATAAGGCCCTCTCTAGAATCTACGAATCTACTTCAGGAGATCTTCGCCATTCTATCAATATTCTGCAATCTGCGGCGACGAATAACAATTTATCCTCTGAAAAGGTGGAATTGTCTATTGGTTTATCTGGTAGAGCAAAGTCAGGTGAAGTGATAAAGCTTGCCCTTGCCGGTAAGTTTAATGAAGCCAGAGTAATGCTATTGGAATTGACCCAAGTATTTGGTATGTCAGAAAAAGACTTCTTAAAATATGTGGCTCAAGAAGCTTTCGCAATGAAATTAAGTGATCCTGGAAAATTTGCTGAGCTTATGGCCGAGTACGACTACCGCCTTAGCGTAGGAGCACACCCCGATATTCAGCTTACGGCATTTCTTGCCCAGGTTAGTATGCTAGGCAAGAAATAGGTTTGTGAGTGCTTCATGGCCTCAAATTTCTATTTGGAAATCAGATTCTTATTATGCTAAACAACTCAGGGCAAATTCATTCATGTAAAGGCTTCCAGACAATATTGTCTGAAATATCTAAGAACCTATTACAATGCATTGAAAAAATATACGCTTGGAATTAGTGTGGGATAAACTATATACCTAATCGGGAGCATCGAGTGAGTGACTTACGTTGTCTGGTTCTACAGTATCATACCGAGACAGGATCTATATCATTGAAGATATTATTCTGAAACTTGCTGAATATGGGGAATTAAACCAGACAGCATTGATAAGTTTCTGTGGTCTAAACCTCAAGAAACATAAAGTGATTCTCGATGAAATGGAATCAAACAATTTGATTACAAGAAAGGAAAGATTGATTGGTAAGAAATCAGTTAGCCTTTACATGACCACTTCTGAAGGTATAAGTTTTTTTAATACTATACTTGCCCCCTATGAAAAGATGTTTCCGCGAAGAAGAAATCAAGGCGAGTCGATCCCTGATTCAAAGTAGGCAAGAGTAGGGGATTGTGTGCACCTGAGGGTTGAATTTCTAAAAAAAAGCACAAATACAAAATTAATACTAGAGTTATATGTAGCTGTAATTGTTGAACTACGATTTATTCCAACCCAAACTGGGATGCAATCTTTCTATTAATCTCGCTTTTCTCATTTAGGTAGGCATTGTATCGACTATTCCATGAACCGATCTTTTTGTATTGCCTTATTCCTGCATAAAGCCAGATACATGAAATTGTAATCACGGAACCCAATAATATGCTTAATACGGTCCCAAATTCGTTTTCTATTTCTAGAATAGCAAAGAAAGATGGATGTCTAATCAAGTACACCGAGAGACCGATAGCGATAGGAGCTAAGATTAAAGCGGAGATGGAAACACCTAATAGTGTTTTTCTAATATTGAGGATTTGTTGAATGAATGTATCCATTAATGTCAACAAATTAGCTCTTGCATTTGTGGTAAAATCATCATCATCATCGTTATTGGCTACATTTTCATCATCTCGGTCATTCGCCGCTCTGTTGTCCAATATCCTCGCCTTAGCTCATTAACGGGCTGTTCCTTTATTTATCTTATGATTAACATAGTTATTTAATCCATCAAAATCCTAGTAATCCAAGGCATACTCGTATCCCTTAGTTCTGTTCATAATGTTGGAAGTCCAATTGGGAAGTTGGACGCCAGTGGATCTGCCAGGATGGCTCTGATCCGATTCTGTTAGTTGTCGTCAGTGTTGTTTAAGAATTAGGGAATTATATGAAGCCTTTTTAGATAGCCCTCCCTAACCTTAGGTGCAATTGCATGGAGGGAAAGTTTCTCCTATTCGAAATCCTTTTTTTGTTCTCCATGTTTTGTACGACGCCTAACTCATACTCTACCCCCCAAAATAATCTTGAAATAAATCATGTTTACAATTATGTGGACGATAATAACATCATGCATGTTCTTGGGGAGTTGAAAAACATTGGGAACGAGGCTATGACGAATGTCACAATTGGCGCTACATTTTTTGATTCAGAAGGCAAGATCATAAACGAATACAAAAGATCTGCTGAATTAAGAACCATCAATCCAGGTTTTGTATCCCCTTTCGAAATTCTTTTCATAGACCAGAAGACCGTTGATAAGGTAAAGGACTTCAAACTATCTGTGAATGGGACAGAAGGCGGACCCCCGCCAGTAGATCTCCGAATTAAGGTTGACTCATCCAGACAAGATATTTTAGGGTTCTATTATATCAATGGTGTCATATTCAATTCTGGACCAGCTAGCGCTAATAACTCGATCGCTCTTGCTACACTTTACGATACGGATGGTCGGGTCATAGCTATAGGAAGAGGACTAGCCGAGCCAAAAGATATCCCAAGCAATTCTGGAGCAAGTTTCGGGCTGGCTATCGTAGATAAATTACAAACTCAGAAAGGGAAAAGCTACTCAGTTGTAGCAGATTCAGATGTGTATGTTTCGAACCCATCCATCGCTAAAAAGAAGTAGAAAATAACAGGTAATTGATGCAAATTGAATCGTATTTTACCAATTCACATTGACTCTAGAAACTATCTATACAAGCTTTTCATTATAGTTTCCTTTGGATATCTCAGCGAAAATATCTTTGGGAAGTTTTCCATCTACTTTTACTCCCATACTTAAACAGGATCCGATCACTTCTTTAGCGACTCCTTTGATGTCGATCGCATAGGAATTGTCTAGTTTCATCTTTGCTATTTTCACAACTTTTTCTATCGGCAAATCTCCCACGTAGTCGGTTCCCGAAGTACCGGATCCCTTGCCAAACCCACCTTCTTTTGCAATAAGGGCTGCAGTCGGAGGTATGCCTACTTCTACGGTAAACTGCTTCGTTTCGGTATCAACTTCGACCTTGACAGGTACCTTCATGCCAGGAAAGTCTCTAGTCTTTTCATTGATGGTGTTTACAACTTGTAATACGTTAAGACCCATCGGGCCTAACGAAGGGCCCAGAGGAGGACCTGCACTTGCCTCTCCGCCGCTTACAAGAGCGGATATACTCTTCTTCTCTCCCATACAGCAGAACAAAAGGATATACCTGGATATAAATTGATTATGCTACTTCAACTAACCACTTATTTAATCAGAAATCTGAACAATAAATCTGAATTGGAGCCTCTTCATCTTACTGAATCACTTTGCGGAGATAGTTTGCATCAACGGTCACCGGGATTTGATATGGTGAATCGAGAAGAACCACTGTTGCCTCCTGTTTCTCGTAGTCAACTCTGATTACCTTTGCTTTCATGGATTTGAAGGGTCCGGCAACCACCTCTACCATATTATCTATGCTCAGATCAGTTACTACAGGTTTCTTAACTAGATAGCCTTCAATATCCTTAAAAGGCAATTCCCCACGTATTTGTCCACGAACGTGTCGCACTCCGCTCAGCGCTTCATATGCTACATTTGCGTCAGGTGCTTCGACTATAATGTAGCCTTTGAAGTTTTCTAGCACCAAAATCGAAAAAATTTTCAATTTCTTTGTAGTAATTTTTGTGTATAAAATGTTGGCGACGACTCGCTCCTGCCCACCTGTTATCCTGATAGCAAAAAATTTGGACTTTGCGGCATCTTCTGTTGCGTGCTCACTAGTCTTATCAGTAGGTTCGGCTAGGACAGATCCGTTTATCAAATGGTTTTCCTGCATGGTGCTAGGTGTTTCATCCACAAAACCTTCTGAGGCCGTGCTTTCTAAGTTGATGTCCTCGGATACATTCGTAGAATTACTCCTATCCTCTAGATTCCACTTTTCTATGTTACGATTAATGTCAAGTAAGTTAGCATCCATTTAGCGAATGTATCTACGGTATATTATTGCATTTTATAAATTTACGTCACATAATCCTGGTGTAGATTTGCCAATCTAGAGCTTTTATTCTAAATTCTCGATTCATTGAGGCAAATTGAACTCAGGACTAAATAATCAACTATCAAGTTAACAGCTATTAGCGAATTTATAGTAGGCGTTATCCCACCCTTATCATGGAAGAAAATATAGCGCTAATTGCAGCCTTAAAAGATGAAGCAGGTATAAATATGGTAAATTTCTTGAGATCAAACAAGGATTTTCAAATGACCAGGAGCGATCCTGTGACCTATGAATCTTCCAAATATCGGAATATCAAACTCTACATTACAAATGGGGATCCGCTCTTCCTTGAGGATTACAACGTTAGTGAGCGACCAACATCATTTGTCTTTCTTTCAAGACATAGATCAGCAAGCGGGATAGCCTCTCTTACATGTCATTCGACGGGTAACTTTTCCCAAGATACTTTTTACGGTGGTAAGCCAAATGAATTGGGAATTGTTGATCCTTCCATTTTGAAGGCATATTTTAATGAATTGTATCGAAACCGAAATTCTGTGCCAGATTATCAAATTACCCTAGAAGCAACACATCACGGGCCTACATCTCTCAAAGGACCCATCATTTTTGTCGAAATCGGTTCTGGACCAGAACAATGGAAGGACTCTAATGCAGCCCGAGTAGTTTGCAATAGTATTTTAGAGGTTTCATCCTCATTATATGTAAGAGGTTCTAGTAGAGTAGCCCTGGCTCTAGGTGGAACACATTATCCCGAAAAATTAAACAAGATACTTCGAGGGACAGATTTTTCTGTAACCTATATTGCTGCCAAGAATAATTTGCAGTTCATTGACTACAGGATGATTCAGCAAATGATAAGCAGGAGCACGGAAAGGATAACACATGTTCTTTTAGATTGGAAGGGACTCGGGAAATACAAAAAAAGCATTTTGGATACCCTTGAAAAAACTGATCTGGAAATAGTCAAAATCTAAAATCTAATTGAGCCAATATCACCTTTTCGCGGTCCAACGTATTGATGGTTCTCCCCGAATGTAGAGTGCTCGACAATGTTATTAGGAGTGTCTATGAAAGTTGAAATAAGGATGCCAAACCTCACAGTGATCGATGTAGTAACTGCTTTCTTGGAATTTGATGGCCTAGTGTTAATCCTTAGACGAAGCACTAGTGTGAGAACTATGAAGGAAAAATGGGGAGCTGTGAGTGGCTATTTAGAAAAAAACGATCCGCTAACACAGGCCATTATAGAGATCAATGAAGAAACTGGTTTGGATAGCAGCAAAATACAATTAGTGAGGTCAGGCAATGTACTTCTTGCAATCGACCCGAAAAATCCAGATACCTCATATAATATCCATCCATACCTCTTCCAATCAAAAAGCGGGAAAATAATACTTAGTAGAGAACATGACCGATTTAAATGGATAACCATGAAGGACCTTTGGAGATATGACACTGTTCCCAAATTGAAAGAGGCCTATGAGAGCGTGGCAGGATCATTGCATGTCAAGTAAGACCTAAAAAAATGTGTTAGGCCTATTTATAGTTCTTATTCATTCTATTATGCAAGTGAAGTGAAGAATTGGCATAGGTAGTGGGAGTGTTACCGTAATTTGGTTTTTCATACTATTTCTAGTTTGTAAAGATAAGCAGGAGCAATCTTATTTGAAAATTGAATTTATAACTTCCCGAAAGCAAAAATGATTATGCAACGAAATCAGCAAGTGTTGAATTCTGGCTCACTTTTGAGGCTGTACCTCAAAATTATTTTTGCGCTGCAAGCTCACAATGCTTACCTTCGCGTTTAGGATCTCTGGTCAGTTAAGATTAAACAAGGTCCTTCAACCTGGGATTCCGCATGAATTCGGTCCTGCTTCTAAATCGTCTAGCTGCAAATTATTGCATAGTAGCAGATCTTTGTTTAGCCGCAATATTCTCATGTAATTCATGGGTTGAGGAGGTATACTAGATACCAAATGACTGATGAATTCACCTTCATCCATTCTAAACGCCTTTACATATGCTTTTATTTCGCCAATCGATTTGAATATCGGATCTTCGTGCTTCATACTCTTGCTGTAGTGAGAGGGCAATACTATTGCGTCATCAGGTAATGACGCGAGCTTCTTGTAGGTAAGAAAAAGAGTTCGGGAAAACTCGTCGACCTTATCATGCAGATCAGGCCTTCCGATCCCATCAACAAAGAGCGTATCCCCGCTGAAAAGAAAAGTTTCTCTTTTGTCATGTTCGTTCCCATCTGATAGGGTTTCTAATTTGAAAGACATACTCCCAACTGTATGTCCGGGTGTGTGGATTACATCAAGGGATATCCCATTAGAGATTTCGATCCTCTGGCCATCATCAAGGAAAGTCATGTCTAATCCGTTCGTCTTGGTTTGTTCTGTTTCATATTCTTCCATAGGGCTAAGGTAAAGAGTGGCACCAGTTTCCTTAGCGATAGTCATCGAAGCAGACATGTGATCTGCATGTCTATGTGTTTCGATTAGAGCCTTGATTCGAAGGCTACTCTTTTTCGCAATCTCGTAAATTGAAGCTGCCGAACTACATGGGGGGTCAATTACAACTGCGTCATTAAAATATGAAATCAAATAGGTCATGCATCCCTTTGAAATGCGTCTTATCTGCCAGATCTTCAAGTTGAGATCTGTTCGAGATGGTATTAATGCCAGATCATTAATTTTATTCCAAGCAACCATCCCCCCTCTTATACTCTTGGCATTGTAGCCGAGTTGAGATAGATATTCTGCAGCCATCTTTGATCTCATCCCATGAGAACAAACAGTGATCACCTCTCTATCTTTGGGGATATTTCTGATTTGTTCATTGGAGGATAATTTGTCCAAAGGTACGAGAGAGGGCTCTACATGTTTATCGTAACTAATCTTCCAGCTCTTGTATTCCTCTGGGGTCCGAACGTCCAAAATGTATAAATTTTCACCAGAATCCATCTTGTTCTTCAAATCGGAGGGTTCTATTTCAAGGGTGCTATAGTGAGACAGCTTATCTGTCAATCTTATGGCTCAATCATACTATCGGCCTTGCGTATAATAAAATGTTTGTCTGACGCCTAGACGTATATAAAAAATAGACTCACTTAGGTTAAACGTTGGCTGAGACTGAAACTGAGGCTAAGACCAAGACCGTTTATCTGCTTTTTTACTCTTCTTGTTCAATCTCTGGTCATTGTAACTCACTGAAATCGTCACTCAGGTGGTTCGAAAGGATCTGCAAAGTAGTGTGTTTCATGTGAGACCTTAGCATCCCTGAACTCCATTATGGTTACTGTATTGACTGGACGCCCATCATAGGTAACCAGTTTTTCCGTTATCCAGAGATTTCCTTCTCCCCGTATTCGTAGGATCTTAAAATCAAGTTTAGATGGGTAGTGTGCCCTGAGTTCGTATATATCATGTTTGCCAGAGATTCGTTCACCAGACTGTGGAAATTCAACTATGACGTCGTCATTTGATAAATGTCGTGAGCCCTGTCTATTTTAAGAGCCACAGTAGCCTCCCAGTGATGATTCAGGGCAGCACGTATTTCTTGATTATCCAATATACTCTTAAACCATATCAAAAGCTAGATTAATTAGTCTTCTCTTCGGTTTGAGACAGCGTTTGAGAATGTGGAAGTCTCACTGGGCAGGAAGGCAACCAGCCATCACGATCTACTAGACGCCTTCAAACTAGCACTACAGTTCCAGTATTACCTATCTTTTACACTACCTATTATGTAAAAGCTGAACGATAACATGATCTTACCGTTGACGCTATTGTCGTCATCATAACAATAATGTTGACTATAGTAGGCTTAGTACTGGCCATCGAAACAGCAGCAATTGCTAACGGTAGTGTCTGGGTTACTGACCCCATGAGGAATGTTCCCATCGCAGTATCAGATTTAGGTGAGTATGCTTACATTGTTTGGTGGACTAACAAAACAGGTAATGATGAAGTCATGTTCAGGTCTTCCACAGACGGTGGCAAAACATTTGGAGATAAGGTGAATCTTAGCAATAGCACTAGTGCAGATTCAATAGATGCAGAACTAGCAACAGCTGGAGAAAACGTGATAATCGTCACTTGGTAGGGATGGAGGGATCAGACCAGGATGGGAAACGTCGAGGATCCTCCCATCTGCCTTCTCCTCCTTAAGTTTGAATTACTACTAATTGAGTAGCAAGCAGCACTGAGTATTGGTTTAAAGATGACTGCTATCAAGACCGGGTCGTAACGGTGCACTCCATCTTATGGCATTCAATACTGGGAAATTATCAGCAGAAGCGGCTACGACGTCTGCTGTTGTTTAAGGTGAAGACGATTTAAGTCCGGTCGCCGTCGTAGGCTGGACTCAATTTTTGTATGCATAAGATCCTAGAGAAACAACCTACTTATCATCCCAACTATTTCCATCAATTAGAACGAGAATACAGGTACAGGCTATTATGATTTAGGAATATTAATGACAGCAGTGGCGATGACGATGATGATGACTTAGAGTTACCTTAAATATTAGCATACATAATATACTTATCATGGGGACAAATATGAATAATTCCCTAAAGTTGGTGGCTGTAGCTGTATTCGCAGTATTGGCGTTCGCAGTGACAGGACTTACATCGTGGAGTTTCTTGAGTGAGGCATCAGTGCTGGCACAGAACGAAACTGTAGTTAATGATACCATGCTATACACAAACCAGACTGAAATGGCTCCAGAGACCAAGCGCTGATCTAAGTCAACAACAAGAAATAGAGAAAATCACATTCCGATGCTGTAGTTACCCGTTTTGGTATACGAAGGTATCAATTATAGATAAATTGGGAATCCAATAGCTACAATCTTTTGATGTATGATAAACTTAGTCCATAGTCGGTTAGCCTGTTCCAATGCACAACTCTCATTTATGGTACCAAACTAATAATTCCTCAACTAATGCCTCAGCGCGATCATCATGACATAGTTAAGGACATCCTCAAGATAGTCTATACCACCCAGCCACTTTTTAGAACTCTGCGAAGTCAAACCAGCATTGGTCATGGCGCTAAACTGACCCATCCGCAGACAGTCAAGTATCTCGAAAATTTGGTCGGCATTAGACTGCTCATTTTGACCGATTTCAAACCATATCCGTTTTACGAATTGACCAAGAAAGGGTATCGATGTTTGCAGTTGTTCAGCGAGATAGAGGACGATCTTCGCCCTGTAGCTCGCGAATAATGGCTTTCTTTAAGAGTTCAAGTTATGGTTGTGGCAGTCATCAATATAACAATGAAGTTTTCTGGGGAAGTTAGTAATAGGACATCCTCTTCCAATACGATGCCTGAATAAGTAATTCACTGAAGGAATGCATTCTTTCGTTATTAATTTAGCTCGTGAACGGTTACGCCTATTCTTCAGCCCAAGACAGATAATTGGTTTATATTCACCAAGAGCATTACCTCTTTCAAATGGTAGTAGCGACTTCCAAACAAACGTGGGAGAATGACGTTTTAAAATCAGATACTCCAGTTCTCGTCGACTTTTGGGCGGAGTGGTGTGGTCCCTGTAGAATGGTTACTCCTATTCTCGAAAAGCTCGGTGAAACAATGTCGGATGAGATCAAAATAGTTAAACTGAACGTGGATGAAAATCAGGAGATTGCTCTGAACTATGAGATTAGATCCATTCCATCTCTTTTGATTTTTAGAGAAGGAAAAGAGATTGCGCGGACAGTCGGAGCTGCTACAGAACAGACCTATGAAAAGTTTGTAAAAACATCCATTTCAAATTAAAGATGTGTAATCAGCTGACATTAGGTCATTGGGACCATTGATTTTTTCTAAGGTTATTGAAGATTGATTATAAATCCAATGTAATTTTGGGCAACTCCTAAAGTTAGGATGTGACATCTCACGCCGAACATCATATTTTTTCAAGTTGGCGATTACTCTAATCAAAATATTTAAGTAGGATTTCTCATCCCCTTAGAGATAATGAACAAGAAAGCTACCATCGTAGGAATTCTGTCGACTCTCTTCACATTATCGACAATCTTGTTGAACACCCCATATTTGAACACAGCCTATGCGCAGACCGAAGGCCCACCTGGTGAAGCAGGGGTTACAGATGAGCCTGAATCTCCTTTCACAGAACAAAGTAACCAAACAGGTCCAGAGACAGCCGCGGGACTTGAGGCAGAGGCCGGAAGCAATCAAGCCATTTTTGAAAATGACACTTCCATTAGCAATCCTGAAATCAACGTAGAAGATGCTGCAAGTATCAATGCAAGAGAAGATTGCATGGCAATTCCTGGAAATACAGCAGAGGACTGTCCTTAATCAGCAGAATTCGAATCCCTATTTTTTGCATCTATAGAATTCTTCTGTTATCATTTAAGCCGGATCGAATCCATTGAGATTTGTATATCTGGGGCATTTTTTCTGATCATTGCTATGGAAAAGGCACGTTGAATAATTAATAGGTTATTGAATAATTCCAGTCGATATTTCCGTAACGCAATCAAGTTTCATGGGAGGTAGTTTAATACTTCAACAATTACTTTCACCATATTGCTCCCTTAGGCTATTGAGAATTGTGAAGATCTTTGGTTCATATTTAACAAATTTCATCTTCATTGTTAGAATCCGCATCTTTGACTAGTACCGCATTGTCAATAGGATTTGTTGTTGCATTCTCGACATTTGAAGGACATTGTCATGACTTTTAAGTGGCTTGAATCGTAATGATAACTGAATAATTGGCGAAGGGCGGAAGGAAACACAAGACTGATAAGAGAAGAATAAATAGGAAAGCTCTGATAGTCGGGGTTGCACTTGCTATCATTATGGTAGGGGGTGCTGTAGCCGCTGTCCTTATGAATTCTCCCTCTACGGCTTTGAATAAACAAGATAATAGCGAGGTTATTCAGCGGATAATTGCTCCTATATCTGAGAACGTTCCTGTCCTTGCCTCCGAAGATGGGTCGTCTAACGTGACTATGGTGGAATTCGGTGATTATCAGTGTCAGTATTGTGCGAGATTTCATAACGAAACTAAGGATCAAATCATGAATAATTTCGTAAATACTGGCAAGCTTAGATTTGTGTTCAAAGACTTTGTGATTAATGATCTACCAACTGACCGTGCGTCTACGCTGGCAGCTGAGGCTTCTTATTGTGCTGCAGACCAAGGCAAATATTGGCAGTACCATGACGAACTGTACGATAATTCCCGCGGAGAAAACACAGGCTGGGTAACCGAGGATAGTTTGAAAAAGTTTGCAACTAGAATCGGAATTCCGAATCTCACAGAGTTTTCTGGATGCCTTGAGAATCATACCCATCGGGATTTAGTCGAAGCAAATACACAGCTTGCCAATGGTATTGGACTTAGATCTACACCGTCGTTTGTCATAATTTCTAACGAGACGGTGCCAATTGCCATAGAAGGAGCGCAACCATACACTGTGTTTAAACAGGCCATTGATGATGTCTTAGCTAATGTGTCGAGAACTTAAACCGTGGCTCTAGGGTGCAGAGCAGAATCTTGTTTACTATAGTTGGCCAGGCCTTAAGCCTTAGACTAATATTTTAACTTTAATCAATTCTACAAAACCGCATCAAATGTAAAATTGAGAATTTACAGAGTTGGAAAAATCACGTTTGCGTCAACTAAATTAATCCCTTTTTCCACTAATGCATTCGGTCAAGCCATTTTGGGTCGTGTTCTGTATCCTCGGAATTTAATCATTGGCAGTGCATTCTTGGACGCTGCCACTTGGATTATATTTCATCGCCTGTCAGAACGCTTATTCTTGGGCTTGTGTGAATTCTGCGACTTTTGTACTCCTCGGCCATATGTAAAGTACTTAAAGGCGAAGAATGCTGCCATGGCATAATTGGCTATTCCCAATACAAAGAAAACGAAGGAAGATAGATATGCAGACTCGACTATGCCAAAGGTACCTACTGCGGCAGCGAGTCCCATGAAAACAATGAGCTGATTTTTGTATACTACCAAATGCCCTATACTGTAGTCTGAGCAGTGATATGCTAGATATGAATTTTGTTCTTGAGACTTCTGTGGTTACGAAGTGAATGTAAGTGATGTTAATCTACCACTTTCCTTACCTCCTTTTAGGAACCTGGGTGGCCAAATTGACATATCAGGAATGTAATGGATACTCTAATCGTAATGAGTCATTTTCTAGTTAGAGAATGCGACGCTACTATGCTTAATATTAGAAATATCAATGTTTATCTCATTTCTGACAGTCTGAAAGAAAGCACTCTACTATATTCAAACATAACTTGGTTAGAGTCAAATCATAATTATCCATATGCCTAAATGGTACTCAAGTAGCATACATATATTGAAAAGCTATATCAATTCATCATTAATCCACTAATACGGAGAATTCACACTCCTAATACAAATGGAATCTGCAAGACCCATAACTTGTGTTTTTATAACATTTGTACTAATTATAGTGTCTGTTATTTCAACCACTGATAGAACCACAGGCCAGTTCACATTCTCCGATCAGGCCAGAGCAGCATCAGAAAATGAGCTTGAGCTTAACTGCGAAAATAATGAAGACCAGTGCTTGATAGAGGCTTGCCTTGGAAGCGAGTGTTCTACTGTAGGAAAGGGATTAGGAATTCCCCAATTGTTTTCTGTAGAAAAACTATTACGTAACGATCCGATGAGCACCCGTAGTCAGGATAATTGTCAGATAAGTGATGAAAAAGAGGAAATTAGTAATTTTAATTTTCGTGCTTCAGCGGAAGAATCTGATGGGTCAGACTCGACCAATAATTTAGGACAGTCAAATCAAATCCCTGCAGCCTGGTGGGATCATTCTGGTTCTGATATTTTGATAGGTATGGACCTAGGCATGATCAAGAAAATTTGCAATATAGACGTGCATTTAAATAATAACGCAGAGATCGAAAATGGCTTCTCTGCGGCTGTTTCAAATGGTACTAAGAGTCTCCATAAAGCTATCAACGAACCTACAAGTGGATCAATCCCTAATTCTTGGTCAACTAATGAATTTGATAGTCTGGCCGGCAGATTCATACAACTCACGATCCCAGGTGTTTCAGATTTTTATGTCGATGGTGATGATGGCGATGTTGATCCAGTAGTCTCAGAAATTAAAGTAAAGGCTCTTCCATTGACCCAAACTTCCAGAAACTCAAGTGCGATGAGCACTTCAGCCGAGACCTTAACGAAGCAAATATCCAACAATGCCACTGCTCAATTAGAATTGTCACCGCTAGAGTTCTTGGATGCAGGTTCTGATCTATTGAACACTCCGATGCTTGGCTCAGAACATTATGGGATAAATCAAAGCTCCTTGACTGATATGTCATCAACACCCACATCGAATATATACACTGGAGACATCTTTCTGCCATAACAATCATACCTTGCATACTTTTAATGGTAGTGGTTGAAACCAATTTGCAAAGTTGAATCCAGCAAGGTATCAGTACTTAAATGAAAGGACGAAATCGGTTAGAGCGCGCGGCAACTTCATAATAGCAATATGGGTAGTAGACTACAAATTATATCAATTACTAGGGTGGCAATGCTTTTCGCCTATGAGCATTTTGTAATATACTTTTAATGCGAGTCATAGGCTCAAGTTGTTACGCATTTGTCTTGATCTCATATAATCCTCATTTATATGGTCGATTGCTCAGACCAAACATGCATGCATGCATGCATTCATACCAATGATTCTTACAGCAAGATTTTTTTACCCTGTTTCTAAGATTGGCGTATCTCCATTTTGGCAATCAGAAGATCCTGTAAAAGTTTGTTCTGCACTTAGAGGGTCATTGGACCTAAAATGTGCAGTAATTGTTTCTTCATGCCCGCATGAACCACTTATCGTAACAGGACCAAATAAGGGAGGAGAACATAATGCAATCATATTTTGCTCATCGGGACTGTTTCCGACTATGTGGTACTCGGAAACTGAAAGATTTCCCGAATTTATTGGTCCACCGACGACTAACCCAGCATTTCCTGTATCAAAGCTGTACAGAGTCCAATTTCCAGTTACTGTGCCATTAGAGGACAGCGCAGTAAATGAAATATTCGAGTTGAATGTCGAGCCATCAGAACACGTCACAAGCCCAGCTCCTCCTCCATGAATGAGAACAGCGCTTGCAGGCTCTCCAATTTGAAACAATGCCTGGTATGAGAGCAAAACACCGCAAACTGAAAGCACACCTAAAAGAGTACCATGAAAATCTTTTAACGAAGCATTCATGAGCCCACTAGTTCATATTTACATATAAGTACATTCCCTGCTGACTAAATCTCAGACCCGATGCCGTTTCGTGAAGAATCAAACAAGTAATTGGACGTATAAATTTCTGTAGAGAACAATTATCAATATGGAGAATGATGACGCCAGCTACCCCACCAATTTGCAATGCTTTGAATTTGTCAATTAATCCCGCCTTTTAACAGTAATCAGAAGTACCCATAGTTAGATTGTCGATCCTGATTGTATAAACTGTAAATTTGGATGCTGAAAAAACTAGTGAGTTGAGATAGCGTCTCCGGATAAGATAACTCTTCTCAGTAACATCTTATTAGTAGCATCCATCATAGCGTAGACCGAAGCTATCACTATGTCTTCTCCTGTTTTCCGGGATGAAACAATATGGCCTTCACTATCCTCGATCTTAACAACTACTTCTGCAGTTGCGTCGGATCCCCCAGTTATTGACTCGAGTCGATATTCTCTAATTTTCACATCTTCTAATTGGCCCACTATCTTTTGGATAGCCTTTAACGCCGCATCCACAGGCCCTACCCCAATTTCAGAGGATATTACATCTCTCTCGCCGGTGTTGATCTTGACAACTGCTGTTGGGATGATGTTTATGCCAGTTACTGTATGAAAATCACGGAGCTGGAATTTTTCTTGGAATATGCTATTTTTCATTACCTTACTTGCGATAGAAAGTAATTCGCTGGTCGTGATTGATTTTCCCAGATCAGCAATATTTTTCTGCCTCTCCAAAATTTGTTTAAGCTGTTCATCATCAGGTTTTACTCCAAATTCTTCTAGCATTGCTCTTATACCATGGGCACCAGCGTGTTTGCCTGCTTGAAGCCATCTTTTTCTCCCTACTAGCTCCGGACCGATCGGCTCGTAAGTTAATGGATTGTTTATTATACCGTGTGTATGAATACCCGATTCATGACCAAATGCGTTTTCTCCGATAATGGCTTTATTTGGCTGAACAATTATTCCCATTGCATTTGAAACGAATTTTGAAGTCTCGTACAGTAACTCAGTCTTTATCCCATGTGATCTCTTGTATAGGCACTGAAGCGCCATAACAACCTCTTCTAGTGAAGCGTTTCCAGCTCTCTCCCCTATTCCGTTTACGGTTACTTGAGCACAGGTCGCTCCTGCATTTATCCCAGCTATTGTGTTGGCAACAGCGAGGCCCAAATCATCATGACAATGCATACTTATTGGTAGCGGCGAAATAGTCGTTACGTCTTTGACGAGCCTTGATATATAATCAGGGGTTGAATAGCCTACTGTATCAGGAATATCCAATCGGTCAGCTCCAGATTCCGAAACGGCTGCAAACACTTCCTTCATGAAACCGGTCTCTGATCTAGTAGCATCCTCGGCTGAAAACTCTACTTGAACCCCATGTTTCTTTGCATAATCTACAGCCCATACTGCCTTTTCTAGTACTTGCTCTCTGTTCATCTTCAGCTTGAATTTCATGTGGATATCTGAGGTCGCAATGAATAAGTGAAGGTAGCCTAGATCGCAGCCAAGTGCAACGTCTATGTCCTCCTGTACGGTTCTAGCCAAACCACATACTTCGGCGTGCAATCCCTGTTTAACGATACTTTTAATCGCTTGCCTTTCCCCTTGCGATACAATGGGAAATCCAGCCTCGATAGCATCTACCCCTAATTCATCCAATTTAATAGCAATTTGCAATTTTTGTTCGGGGCTCACGGAAACGCCAGGTGTCTGCTCACCATCTCTAAGGGTGGTATCGAAAATTCTTACCTTTTCAACAATAGGCGATAGTCGAGAAAAGGGCAATTTAAACTTATTTCCTATCTTACCGTACATTCTTTCGTCCAGTGATCATCTTTGCGCAGAAAGCGAGCTAGAGGATTTCAAATTGTAACCAAAATATGGCAGTAAATGAATGTCACCAGCTCTCATGATAGATAGCAAAGTAAGTTCGCCTTCATCCCATCTCCTGTTAATAGGTCATTTCGTCCATCGAAACGCAAAAGTTTCTTTCTAGGGCATGGATCCGACGGATCGGACGCTAACTTGTAAATATTATTAATTCAGATATATATGTAGAACTTTGTCTAGTAATAAGCTCAAGAGTGTCTGGGCCAAGCAGATAGCCCTAATCGCAGGTAGCTTTCTCTTAGGTTTAATATTGACGTACTATTTCGGTTTTATTGCCGGTCTTTCACTTAACATTATCGTACTTGTCGGTTTGGTATTTTATATAAGGAGAAGCCAACAGAAGGCTCTACGGAATCTCGGATTTAGCGATGAGAAGGCAGGGGGGGGCTTTGCACCAGCAGAATCTAGAATATCACTAAAATATATCTGCATGTCATGTGGATCTCGTGTAAAAGGAGCAAAATGCTCCACTTGTGGTTCTCAAGCAAAAAGGGCAACCTTCTAAACGGTCAGATCTAACATTTACTCCTCCATTGATCTTGAAGGCTTATCGAAAAAGGTTAGGTTTCATTTGGATACGTCTAGATAGAACTGTTCCTTGTCTATTTTCTCTGGTTTTACTCCCTCTATTTCCATCAAGTCTTGCATTATCCCTCTTCCTCTAGCTATCGACCCCGTCTTGAGCTTGACGATCCCGTTGATGAATCCGCTGCTTCCACAAATGGGATTAAATGTCGATTCAACATTTCCATGAAACTTTTGGAGAGTCCGTTCGGCGTTCCCTTCCTCATCCTTAAAGAACCTGCCTTTTCTGTAATATATCCTGGGGTGATCGGAATACAAAGTTGTCTCGCTGTCCTTCGTAAAAGTGAAAACCACTTTGAAATTATCGAGCTTTCTGGCCATATCTAAAAGCCAGTTATAATAGATTACACCCACACTTTTCTTGTTTTCAAGCGAATAAAGTCTGGGATTACTGTAAAATAAAACGAGCTTAAGGTTCAAATCTCTCCGATCTTCCATATATTGTAGAAGGCACCGGGCGCACTCAGCACCATTTGATCCAGACCAATATGCAATATCTTTCTCTGCACCAGTTGCGATCTTTGCGAGAAAAGGTTCTCTTGCTTTGGTATATTTGACAGAAACTTTATCGCCTACTTTGAATTGTTCAAAGAAGTATGCTGCAAATCCATCTGCCTTGCCGATGACTGGATTTATGTAACCAAACGGCTTCTCATCCTTTATTGTCAGTTCAATATCATTTCTTGTAGGTGAGGATGCGATCGAGTATGCCCTTTCTACTTGAGCTTCTTCTACGCCTCCCGAAGAAATTGGTCTTTTCAATAATGCCCTGATTGTCACAAATTCTCCTATGTTAAATGTAAATCGATCCGACGCCGAGAATGGCGAAAATACATAGGTATAGGAATCAGGAGTTTCCTTTATTTTGTCCTTTATTTGCCATTCGAACATAGGGGTTTGGGACTTCGACATAGATTCTCTTGTTGGAAGAGAATATACTTAACATTTTCCAATTGCTTATAACGGAATTTTGCCAGAATCAGCGATGAGTAGTAGTTGCCCATTCAGTCCGGAAAGATCAATGTTTTTCATTAGCGAGTGAAAAACGAAATGTTTTGGCCCAGATAATCAGTAGCTCGAACACAAGTACATATCTCTAATGTTACAACTTGCTCTGACTTTTTTTATCTTCGCTTTGTACAAACATTGATGATGATAGCCTCCTTTGAACGAGCGAACCGGACCTTTGCTAGTAAAGTGTTAATATATGGAACTCACCATTATGACGGATCTCATCGATTGAAATGGATGGATTTCTTTGGTTAAAACATGCTCGATCCGTTGAAAGGACTATAGGCTATTTTTTTATTATTATCTTCGTAGTCTTCCTCGCTTACCCTGCTGTGCCTAATCTTTCCGCCCTTTTTCACACTCCACCTTTGGCAAGTAATTTGGTTACCTTTGAAGATCGAGGTCTCGGTTTCATGATCAAATATCCCAGCAATTGGGAGAGATCGAAAATTGGTCAGGATCAGGTCACTTTCATAGCTCCACGCGAAAGTGATTCCCCTTCTTTCCCAGCTGGGCTGGGAATAAAGTCACATAATATTTCATCTGCAGATTCCACACTAGATACCATAACAAAGGAAATTGTTACGGATCTTGAAGATGATACTCAAGATTTTACTCTCTTGAGCTCGAGCAAGTCGAAACTGAATAACTTTGATGCTTATGAGATCTCCTTTAGCGCAACAGATGATAACGATGCAAAAAGGACCGCAATGCAAATAGTTGTAAAACCTGAAAATCTGGTCTATGTAATCACCTACAAGGCCTATCCAGAAAAATACGAATCTTATTTGCCTGTTATACAGTCAATGTTAGATACGCTAAGATTCTTGTGATAATGGCGATAAGGGTCCGGCTTGTTCCGTCAATGAAATATCAAATCATTCTTGATTTTCAATAATTAATAATGATCTGCATTGCTGGTTATGATTCGCACATACTAGAATACCTATTCAATAAGGGCGACAGGTTTTATTATGATGTTTCCAGCAAACCTCTTACGCCAATTATTGTATTCTGTGGATGCTTGCAACGACAGAGACTAGTTCCATGCTCAGAAAATTTGTGTTTACACCGACAATAGGTACATATTGGTTCAGATTCCTTCCCCCAGACGTCAGTAATCTTCAATCCCTGATCATAAAATATATGCCTATACAATATATTTTTAATGGAATAAGCTTATGCTCACCGCGCTGGCAACTTAAATTAGATATTTGTTTGCTATCCTAATACGAATACGGAAAATATATCACCGACTTCATCCAAATAATTCAATAATATCCGCAAAAACATGATAGACATTAGGTCATATTTTAATGTTTGTAGGATTCTACTGCAAAACTATTACCAAATAGTTAATATTTAACATGGGGCTGTAATACCTTTGCCTTAGCAAATGCATGAACGAGATTTCCTTCATGAAGTCTGCATAAGTGCTTTATCTGTTAGCAAGAAAGTAAGTTTTGCGGGGATAGTGGACAGTAATGGTAAACTTCTGCTTGGTCATGAAAAGAAAAATGCTGACACCAACAGACGGAGATTACTTTGTTATATTGGTAATTATGAGAATAAAGTTGTCGTTAGCATATATTTCAAGCATCTTGCACCAATGCTAAATGAGATAGTAAAAAAACATTTCTTCGATATGAAATCGAATACTACGATTTATGATAGTAACACAACAGATAGGGAGCATGCTATCCGGATTTACCAAATCAACGAATTTTATGTTTTGGATGTTGCTAGCAATATCAAATTGGGCTTTATTCCAATAACTGAAACAGCAGACAAATTTCTTTGTGTATACTTGGAATCAGATATGGTCGAAATGTCCAACACCTCATATCATAGGATAATAGCCTCAATTAATAGATCTTTATAAGTTCTTGCTCAGAATCATGTATCTGGCAAGAGGAAACCATTCACTTTATTCTAGGGCAACGAAAAGAGTCGGCACCTGCGGCTATGTGAACGACTTGCTTTGCAATTGCAAACTGTCTAAAGGTTTATATCTAATGATTAGGGCACTAATCTTTAGTGCCCTATGTCAACTTTTGATTATGAATCTAATCCTGGATTCATCATAAACAGGACTGCTAGATCTCTTTCGCGTTCTTTAGATATTAGACTAAGGAACAGCGTCGGCATAACTTTTGCTCAATGGAGAGTACTTGTTCTGCTAACAAAAACCCATGATGGCCTTTCCCAAAAGGAAATCGCAGAAGGTCTTGGATTAGAAGCACCTAGCCTAATTCCTATTCTTGACAAGTTGCAGAACGATGAATTTATTGAGAGAAGAGTAGATCGCAACGACAGAAGGAACAACAGAATATATCGCTCTAAGAAGACCTTCGAAATCTGGGAGACTACCCTTGAGTGTGCAACTAGGGTGCTCACCATAGCATTGGCAGGTCTTCCAGAAGACAAGGTACAGATTATGAAAGAAGTATTGGAAAAGATGTGGATCAATCTCCAAGCAAATATAGAACTATCCAATAAGACACCCGCGATCATGACAGACATGGCTAGACAAAAACAGGGATTACGAGAAACAACTCTTTCACGACAACAACAGCAACAACAACAGGTCTGAAGTCGTCGGAGGATACTATTACAAAAATGCAGAATCCGCTAAAGGGCAAACAAGACAAAAATAATCCAAATGGAGGATTGTCGGCCAGAGAGGATTCTAAGCTTTTGACCAGTAATAGCACTCGCGTAGCGATACCTCGTACGGCTTGGAAATTACTAATCATTCTAAGCTCCATTGCAACTATGGTCATGTATGCAGAAACGATGTTGATTCCTGCTATCCCAGATTTGATACGTGACTTTAATGTCTCTTACGGAACTTCTTCCTGGATACTGACGACTTATCTGATTAGTGGTGCGGTTGCTACCCCGATAGCTGGCAAACTATCTGACGTATATGGAAAAAAGAAGGTTCTCTTAGCAGTAATGCTGATCTATGCAATAGGGGTCTCTTTCGCAGGGTTTGCCTCAAACATTTACACATTGCTACTTGTTAGGGCTATTCAAGGAATTGGAATGGGGATGTTTCCCATTGCATTTGGTCTTATAAGAGATCAATTCCCAAGGGAAAAAATTTCGATAGGTCAAGGAATCATAAGTTCAATGTTCGCAGCAGGGGCAGCAGTAGGGCTTTCAGCAGGTGCACTAATCGTAGAGAATTTTGGATGGCAAGCTACTTTTTTCACGATAATTCCGATCGCCATTTTACTTTTGATTATTATTTGGAAGTTCGTCCACGTTCGTGAGGATGGTGAAATTGATCCTTCGCCGATAAACAACACAGTTAGGAAAGATAAGGAATCCGGTCTTGCTCCCGTTGCCAATTCCAATAAGAAACAGAGAGGAAAATTACAACTCGATATTAAAGGAGCGGCAGCTCTTGCAGTATCAATAACTTCATTTTTGCTCTGCCTAACCCTAATTGAGACGTCTGGTGATTTAAGCACTGAAAGCAATTCAGTTGTTGGCATATTATCAGCCTATGGCACGATTTTAGGTTCAGCCGTGGTTGCTGCGATTTCCTTTGCTCTATTCTTGTTTATTGAGAAGAGAGAAAGTTTGCCGCTTATTGATTTGCGACTTTTAGGAAACAAAGCGATATTACCATCAATTCTGATAATCCTCATCGTGGGACTATCAAATTTTATGGTGTTCCAGACTATACCAATACTGGTAAGAAATCCCGAGCCATTGGGGTTCGGAGCCGACGTCATCGGTGCAGGGACAATTCAGCTACCATTTGCGTTAGTATTTCTGGTATTTGGGCCAACTTCAGGTTTCATAATCTCAAGGCTAGGCTCTTTAAGGCCGGTAATAGTTGGAACCTCGATCGTTACGGCTAGTTTTTTGGGACTTACATTTTTTCATGACAGCCCACTCGCCATTTCAATTAACCTGGGTGTTCTTGCTACTGGGTTGTCTTTCGCGGCTATTGGAGCAATGAATGTAATAATACTTGCCACTCCAAAAGAGCATACTGGAATTTCCCTTGGGATAGCAACCCTTGTGAGGATAATAGGGAGCGCAATCGGACCTGCTCTCGCGGCTATGTACATGCAAGCAAGTCAAACGGTTATTGATGTGGGCGCTGTGTCGAGATCTTATCCATCTGATTTCGCATTTGTGATGATATTTTCTTCTGCGACAGTGATCGCAGCGGGTTCAATCTTTCTATCTGTCTTGCTTCGGAGGAGAGCAAACAAGATGGCCATTCCCCAGCTTTCATAAGTTTCACATTGATCATAAGCCTAGCCCAAAGGTACTAATGTATAATTCATGATCTCCTTCCTCAACGCAAAACTGTCACCCTTGTCGCTCCAACTTCGCTAACTACATAGTGGTCGTGTCCTATCTCAATTATGTCGCCTGGCGCAATTCTATCGTGAGTTCTCTTGCTTCTGAGGGGCTTACCAAATGGTTTTTTCTGTTGCTTAAACATTAGCCAAATCCTTCCGACATTTAATACATTCTTGAATTCTGATTCCCATACCAGATCATATAGTGTGTATAATGCTTGGAAGCTGATACTGTTGTCCCTGATAAGTAGTTCAGCTTCAGGCTCCCTACAAAAATATACTCTTACAATCATCTGTAATCTACGGGATCACTTTGTAAATATTTACTAATTAGTATTCTTGAATAGTTGAATACAATCATGGAGGGCCAGCACCTACGTTACTTAACAAGTGGCTACACGACATGTTGAGAATTTCTATTGGGAGCGTGAGATGCAGTACTTTATTTTGATATCATAGCATGACGGTTCATGATACTGCTTTTGACAACTCAAAAAGGTAGATAGGAATCAAGAAGAATTCAAAGGTTCAATAATATAGTATAGTATAATATAATGGGTCTTGTACGATTCTCAATAGCAGATTTTAGTGTCAACACAATAAATGAAAATAAAAAAGGACTTTTGACGTCCCGTTAGTGGATCTGACTCCGGCTAATTCTTCTACTTTCTTATTTGAACTGCCTTCGTGATTGTTCCGTATATTGGGGTATCTCCAAAGTGATTATTAACTGCGGATGGGTCTAAGTATATGCTTACAACGTTGTCATCCATGCCGGTAACCGATGTCGGGACATTGGATACTGGTCCGTCTTTCATGGTAACTGTCGAAGTACCATTAAATACGGCGGTGTTATTATTTGGCATAGATATTTCAGTTAAGGTGAAATTGTCTATTTGATGCTGATGCAATGCACTACCATTCGTCCTTACCATATCAAATGATGCAACGAATTGGCCATTCTTTGACATATCTTTTCCCATAGCTGAAGTTGAGTTAGATGCTGAAGAGCTTTGATTTCCGTTTTCTCCTGTTTCGTCTTCAGTTACGCTCGCCTTCCAATAACCAGACAACACCCAAGCAGGGTTCCCGTTTTCATCGTTTTGAATGCTCGATATCGTGCCAGCAGCGTAATGGCCTGGTTTCATCATACCGTAGTTGTGATCGCCTCGCTGATCCATTGGATATGCTGCAACTTGATTGCTCTCAAATGGTGAGTTCATTAGGATAAATCCAATTCCTGTGGTGAGGAGTGCGGCTCCAATCACTATTACGATTTGGTTATGTTTCAATGTGAAGACAACTGACCGCCACAAACTTATTAAGCATACGATTTTCCCCACCGCACATAATTGTTCAATGGTTAGTGACTTGCCATCAATATTCTAACGCAGATCAGAACCATTAACTTAATTTTGTGTACGTCCAGGGCATAAACTCAATGGTTACGAATAGAATTCTAAAGTGAATCACAATCTTTAGCTACCGAGTTTTCCAAGTGATTCACTCTTCCATATGCTTTACTATTTGTGCACAGCTATTTGTCAGTTCGATTCCAAAAATATATCAGCGATGATCTTAGATGTGTCTCTTTAGGCGATACACATATCTGACACGTTCCCCAATTGTAGATTTGATGATTTATATATCGCCTATCAATGATACATCTTTGACGGATTAAATGCAACCGGAGTTAACCAATCGGATTGATCTCCCGTCAAATTCTACTCCGAATCGTACAACGGGGTTGGATGGACAAAGGATTATTGAAGGCGGATTCGTTAGTGACTCTATCTCTGATGGACGAGCCAAGAAGAGTACAGAGCGTATTTTTGTGATTTGTGATGTATGCTTCTGGGCCACAACTTATCTGGACAAGAGCAGGCTCCCAGTCCTTGACAGTAGATGTTCGAGATGTCAAGAGGTGGGGTTGTCGAGTTTTCCTGTCTTAGTCAATGAATCATTCACATATACCTATTCAGAAAAACGAGGCGTGGAACTGATGTTCATGAATTGCAGTCGATAAATTGCTGAATTGACAGCTATCGCCACCCACTCAATGAGAATCAAATACTAACTTAGGTTATTTGTTATTGTAGAAATTGGCAATCGTGATTTGACTTGATGCTAAACAAAAAGCTTTCCTGTTCCTACTTGTAGATACAGGGTAGGATGGGTCAAAGATATAGAAAGCAACCTCTGTTGATAAATATCAGTACTAATTGTCGATTTATTACTTAGACTTACAACAAGATTAACAATATATCTGAAATATTGCAATCAAAGTTGTAATTTTATATGCAACAAATTAATAATCCGGATTGATCATATATAGATCCTTACAAATGTCTGAGATCCTACAAGATAAATCGCTGGGTTTGGTATTGAAGGGGTATAATCTAATCCCAAACGGCGGTCTTGCGACAAAAATTGGGATTTACACCCCTTTGATTATAGAAACAATACTTCAGGAACATCCTGAGGAAGTTGACAAGTGGTTGCAAAAGCTGCATGCTGAAAGCATACGTCAAAAAAAGCTATGCCTGTTTGAGAATGATACTGCCGCATGCTTCAATATTGAAATTTATGAACATTTCGAAAAGAGCTTTAAGAGTTGGGAAGAAGGTGGCTTAATAAGGATAATGTTGACTAAAGACAGGCCTGTATGGGTTAGCAAGAAACCACTCTTCGTTCATGCAAAGTAAACTGTTAGGCAGACCATGAGTTACACTTCTTTTCGGTGAATTAACTACCAACTATGTGATTGTATCATTTACTAGTGGGATGGTGGCCAGCTTTTGATGATAGATATCTTGGGAACAGATCTCCAGGTCTATCTTGGTCACACTTGAGAAAGACTTGATAATGGGAATAACTCCGATGACTCTGAGTTCCTTAAGAGATAATTCACTGCTGCTCTTCATGCTCAGTAAAAGAAATTTCAGTTAGTACAGAATTTTATGCTTCTGCGAATTTATATTCTTCAAGTTGCTAGGTCTTGTAAATGTCATCGTATTTAGGAACTTTCATTTTGGACTTCATGTCTATTGATTTCAAAACTGATACAGATATTGCAACTGCTTTACTCTCACAATTTAAAGAAGAATGTGGTTTCGACCCGGGTCTAGAAGCCTTTGCAATATTGGATCCAGTTCCGAGTGCGGGTTGGATATTTTCAAAGTTATTTATTGCTGGCCAATTTGTAGAAAAATTGTATCAAGGTAATATTAAGGAGATTGACAAATCTAAAGGTAAGAAGTTTTCAGACAGATTTGTTTTTTGGCTTGCAATTCAACTAAAAGAACATGGTTGCCGAGCTCAGATAAAATTATCTGCATAGTTTGAGAAAAAATTTTTATTGAAATTGTTACACCACTATTGGGTCCACAATACCCCTATAAAGGAACATGTCTTATTGCCAATTGTGGATAATCTAGGA
>Ga0105091_10000039_pt1 | contig 42025 bp, 31 predicted proteins | sample PPLLak1March2015_FD_87022 | JGI IMG/M metagenome (GOLD analysis project Ga0105091, IMG submission 87022) | Freshwater sediment microbial communities from Prairie Pothole Lake near Jamestown, North Dakota, USA - PPLs Lake P7 Core (1) Depth... | ecosystem: Environmental > Aquatic > Freshwater >... | reverse complement strand
CATTATCAAAGGTGCTACTGCCGAACTCATTTAGAACCGCAGGATTTACCAAGGAGATCTTCTTCTGGGAGTCGGCAAACCAAACTTCGTCCGGAATACTATTCACTAGAGTTAAGAGCCTGTCTTTCTCCTGTTGAACTGATGCTACCAGTTTTTGGATCTCTGCTTCAGCCTGCTTGCGCTCAGTGATGTCTGCGAGAGTCACAACACAGCCTATGACATCGCCATCGTCGTTCTTCAGAGGTCCTGAGTTTAAAAGTAAGTGTAACTTCTGGAAATCCTTAAGTTCGAAGATCGCTTCCACCCCAAGAATGGCAGACCCTTTCAGAGCAGACGAAACCGGAAGAATGCTTTCGCCGGCATTTGCCCCCTCTGAGAACCGTAAATCCACAATATCTTCAAATCGCTGGAATGTCGGATCGCATCCACAGATTCTGAATGTGGCGTTGCTGAACCTGGTGATCCTTCCTGAGGTATCGCAAACTATTATGGCCTCTCCAGCCTGTTCTATAATCGATCGAGCCAGACGCTCAGCAGCGAGAATCTCTTCGTTTTTCTTCTGCTCAGTGAGGTCTGTTACCACGAGGCACCAGGCATTCGGAGATCCCTCGGCCTGCAGTGAGCTGATGGACAGGTAAACAGGCAAAGTTGTGCCTCCCTCAGCCAGGAGGCTGATCTCCCCCGCGCCTATCTTGTGCTTCAGGAGTGCCCTGAAGGCTGTCGCGCTCTCAGGCGCAAAGAATCGATAGATAGATTTGCCTACTATTGCCTGCGGTGACAGCTTGAGGAGTTTTGCAAATTGGCGGTTGCAGTAAAGGATAGTGCTGTCGCAGGCAAGGGTGACAGTGCCTTCATTCATTGTCTCCACCAGGACGCGGTATGCACGATCCGCACTATCCAGAGTGAAAACTAACTCCCCTTCTGGCCCGTGTATTACCAGGGCATCCAGATCCCCTTCACTGATTGCACGCTTGAGTTCTTCGGCTTCCTCAAGACGCGCTTTCAGGCTCTGTACTTCGTTCTTCAAGGCACGATTTTCATCTAATAGCGCCTGATTCGATATGGGCTCCTGGCTTTTTGCCAGTTTAGAACTCATATTGACACGTCCTTTCAACGTCGATTATTTTTATTAGGCTTGGATTTTCAGTTTCATTCCAACCAGCAACCTCTGAGTATCCGCCATACTCCCTATGAGCTTTCTTAAGGGCGGTGGAAGCTCTTTTGTCAGCGTGGGAACTGCCACTATCTGACCATCTTTGGCGAAGATTGGATAATGGTAAATCCCGATAATCCTAACTGATACTTACCTGGAAGGTATTCTTCACATATGCGCTTGATATTCTCGATTGCCTGCACCGATAAGGCCACGCCCGCAACGTAGAGATGCAGAACGTATTTTCCGCCTCGGTTCTGGCCAGGGCTTCCTGAAAGTCAATTACAGATTCTTTGGCATCCGACAGCCTGGTCTCTTCAGTCCGGGTCATGCGATCATTTTGCAGGGCGCAGATCCAGGCCCACCAGCACACGCTCAGTATTCGAGAGGTCTCCTATGATTTTCTTTATCGGCGGAGGAAGCTTTCTAACCAGTGTAGGTACAGCCAGTATCTGATCGCCTTTGGCCAGGTGCGGATTCTCCAGAAGGTCTATAACCTCGATCCTGTACCTGCTGCCAAGGTGTTCCTCGCAGATTTTCTTTAAATTGGCAAAAGCTGCCAGACTCTTCCTGGTCTGCCCTGCCACATATAGCCTCAAGATATAAACTTCCTGGTCAGGCATAATATCAGATTCAATAGACACAGGCCTGCCATCATTTTGTGCTATCTCTATCATCGATTTTCCACCACTTGAACTGAGAAGGCTACCTGTCTGGATAGACTTCTTTCATGAAGCCTGGACGCTACAGACTATAACTAATATGGGCCATAGTATAAAGAAAATATCTATCTCCCCAGGTTTTTGGTAGCTGCCCGCATATTAATGCTCACGCAGGTTGAGTCACCTTTCTACTTTATGCCCCTGAAAACACAGGCTCTCGATTCTCTGCAAAGGCCCTCCTTACATGGCTTTCTCCAGGCTTTTTCTATCAGGGTTTTCTTTTTCTTCAATCATCTAGTGTCCCTTTTAATGCCCGGGTATACGGTTTACCTTGTTATGGTCTCGAATCTCTCATTATGCATCCGAATATTAGGGGGGTCTGAGACGAAACAGGCTGCTTTTATGAATCTTGATAACCCGCTCTGCGTTTCCAGAAGCAAGTCTTCACTCCCGGAGAACTTTCTTTATTTATTGCGATTCCCTCCACCCAAGAAGAAAAATGACTTAAAAAGCTTATATTTTAAAACTTATATTTAAAATCGTATGTGATAATTCACATTTCTGAGAAGCGAAAACATTTCTGAATTCTTTCTGCATAAATACTGTATTTCTATAGTATCTTATAAAAAGAGAATATCTCTCTGACAACTTTTATATGTAATTCATTATACAATCAATGGTACGGCAATATCTTTATACTTCATTTTTAATTTGCAAGTTGCGGTTTAATGGGCAGCATTAAACTTTAAGGCTTTCTTTTCCACAGGAAAACCCTATCATTCATGCATTCAGCTCATCAAAGCCAACATATACTTCAAAAAAAGCCGGCAGGTTTCTCCTTTTTCCCTGCCGGATTCACACACCCTTTTCAGGCTATCCTGATTCGGAGAAGCTGTATCTCTTTTCAGTTTTTTCCATACCCCTTATTTGCCCTTAGCCTGGACTGCTTTTCAAGCCTTTTTGTTTTAAACCATTTGCTTTTAGTTACAATTGTTTTAAGCTATACTTGTTTTAAACCAGATTTGTTTTGAATTACATTCCAAAGGCTGTCTGTGTGATTGTATTTTCAATTTCTTTTCTCAGCTCCTCTGGAATTCCTCTTATTCCAACGTCCAGGAACCCGCGCACGATCATGCCTACAGCTTCATCTTCGGTAAGGCCTCTGGCCATCAGGTATTCCACCTGATCTTTTGCAATTTTTCCCACGGCAGCCTCGTGAGTAAGTTCGATATCGTCTACGTTTGCTTCGAGAATGGGAATTGCAAGCTGGCTCCCTTTGTCAGTAAGGACAAGCCCTTTGCATTCAAGGTGCCCTTTTGCTCCTTTTGCATTGCCTATCATTTCCCCTCTTGCAACTATTCTTCCCCCGATTGTGATTGTCCTCGATATGAGTTCAGCCTTCGTACCAGGGGCATTGAAAATCGCCCTGCTTCCGAGGTCAAGTTCAGAGCCTGGATGGGCAATAGCTATAGTATTGAGCCTGGTCACTGCTCCTTTTCCTTCGAGTTTGACAGTCGGGTAGGTCTGGACGGAACGGACAGGTTTCAGGCAGATATAGTTGCTTACGTAGGTCCCTCCTTCTTCCACATGGATTACTGTCCTTGGCCTGACTCCTATCTGCTCGGCCCAGTTATGGATCATTGTGAAATTCAGGGTAGCGCCTTTTTTTACGTACATCTCGGAAATCCCCAGGTGCAGACCTTCTTCCACTCCCTTTTTAGCCGTGCAGCCTGTTATTATATCAAGGCTGGCTCCTTCTTCGACTATTACAATGTTATGCACGGTCTGAAACACCTTATCACTGCCAAGAAGAAGGCAGGTCTGGACTGGCAGGGACGATTTCTTGCCAGCAGGCACCCGGATAAAGTACCCATCCGCATCTTCAAGGTAAGTTTTTGCCGTGTATTTGTCGGTATCGACAGCTACAAGTTTCCAGGAGTATTCTTTGAGCCATTCGTATTTTTCCAGGGCTTTCCGGGTGGACATGAGTTCTACGTTTTTGTCTTTCAGGGAAGAATGCGAAACTGTATTATCAAGTACCAGCAGACTGCCTGATCGGCCTTCTTCGCTGGGTACCACTCCTACCTGGAGCAGGGTTCTTTTGCTTTCCTCGTCAAGGGTTCGGAGGTCTTCGATAGGCTTGCTAACCCTGGAACCTTCCTCAAACTTCTCCAGTTCAATATCCTCTCCGAAAGCCGCCTTTTTCTCGGCTGCGCTTTCAGCTCTCTTTTTCAGGTTCACTTCATCAGTTTGCATTCTAAACACTCCTCATACCCTTTGCTCTTAATCTCTTCCAGCATTTTCAGGGGATTTCCTGAACACATAATTGTTCCGTTGCAAAGAATATATCCTCTATCTGCAGTTACATAATCAAGGACCTGACCTGTGTGCGTGATTATAAGGGCTGATTTCCCTCTTACGCAGCTCTCACCAGGACATCCGATGCCTTCCTCAAGTAGACCTTTTATTGTCAGTCCAACCTGTTCTATGCTTACAAGGTCTACTCCCGACTCAGGTTCATCCAGAAGATAAAGACTCGGGTTCTGGGCTGCAAGTTGCAAAAGTTCGGAACGTTTGATTTCTCCTCCAGAAAAGCCCACGTTTACGTCCCTATCCATAAAACGATTCATGTTAAGGTTTTCAGCAAGAGCCTCAGGATCTTTCTTTCCTTTCGATACCACTTTTATAAGATCTCTGAGTTTAATCCCGGACATATCTGGCGGGCGCTGCATCATAATTCCCAGTCCTCGACGGGCTCTTTCGTCCACTGGCAAGCCGGTGATATCTTCTCCATTAAAGAGAACTCTGCCTTTTACAACTTTATACTCGCTAAAGCCCATGATTGTTCTCATCAGAGCTGATTTCCCGGCTCCGTTTGGCCCAAAAAGCACATTAGTATATCCCTTCTTGACTTCGAGGTTTACGTCATGAAGCAGGGTTTTTCCATTGACCTCTACAGTCAGATCCTCTATTTCCAGCATTGACATTTCTCCCTTTATTTCATTTTTGATACGGTTCCCCTCTACTTTTTGCCAGTTATCGAAAAATAATGATACAAAGTGTCTTCTTCAAAGTATGTTGTATATGGCAGGAAGACAGCGAAAATCGTATATTATGGTATCTTTATCTGATTTCCGCTATTTCCTCTCCAAATCTTTTATTCTTTTTAGAGGACATTGTATTTCTAACTATACATTCTTTTTAAATTTTATGTATTTATTAAAACTAAAGCATTAAAATCAAGAATCCTTTTAAAATTCGGTTTTGAATTCAGGACCAAAATAAAAATTGTGGAAATAAAGCTCTTTAATTTCATATCTATTAGAATAAGTAATTCTATTAAATAACAAATTAATATTAAATTATAACAAATTAGTTCTGGCAGAAAAAATCAATTTATCTAAGATCCAGGCGCAGGCCGACTTCGATCTCTACGAACGCCGCTGGAAAAATCTCTTTTATCTTTGCTCTGTGAGCAGTACAATGCCCTGCTGCTATGAGTTCCATCCCTCTCAGTCTTTCAAACTCCTCGTTATCGTGAAGCCCTCCGAGAATTCCCTTTACTTTCCCGTAATGGCTGGCACTATCAAGAATTGCAGTAAGCCCGGGGTGAGCGCAGCCTGTAAGTACGTAACATCCGTCTCCTGTATCCAGAACCAGCGCCTGCTCCTTTACTTTGTCTCCGAGTTCCCCTGTACTCCAGATACCCTGAGAGATTTCGACAGGCTCTTTTATTTCAATAAGACTGGCCTTTTTCTCAATTTCCTTTTTCAGGTTCTTCGAAAAGGAAGCAGGGACATAGACCTCAAGCCCGGGATTTGCCTGAAGAATCTCGGGAAGGCCTCCGATATGGTCCCAGTGCTGGTGGGAGATAATTAATTTTCGGATGCCTGCGGGATCAATGTTGAGCTTCTTCATATGTTCCATAAGGAGAAGCCCATCCCACCCGGTATCGAAAAGAAGGGTTTCGTGATTTGTTTCAATAAGAGCTGCAAAACCCCAGCTTCCTGTAAAATCCTGACTGGCTTTATTGTCATAAATGATAGTAAGCCTGAACATCGGGTTTCCTCAGATTTCTGTCATGGTTTTGTATTCCATAACAGTAGAAACAGGATTCGTCTTGACTTTAATTCCAGTCTCTTCAAGGGCGCAGATTCCGTTAATGCCTCCTACGATTGCAATCCCGAACTTTCCGGTTTCAACAGGTGCCCCAAATAGGGCTTCATCAATCTCTCCCGGAGGGAAACAACCTCCAAGGCCAACTTTTTCTACGGTTTTGATAACTTCTATGGCCCTGTCATAAGCCGAGGAATTGATCTGCCGCATGTTGGCAAGGACTTTGCCTTCCCCTTTTTCAAGCACGTCGAGGACAGAAGTAGTCTTCCTGCTCATGAAAATCTGTATGGGGTCGATTGAGGTTCCGCTGTAAGAAATCAAATCTAAAAACCGTGCAGGCTTTCGATTTTCTATCTGGAGAATCCCGCCGTAGGCAGGTTCCACAGGGATACCCGCTTTGAGAAGGAGCCCGTCAAAAGCAACGCTGCATATCGTAGCTATTCCGATTTTTCCAGGAGGCAGGGAAATCAGTTCCTCATCCTCTTCGATAATCCTTACTCTGGGACTTATCATGTACCCTTCGTGTGCAGTATACGAGACCACGTCAATAACAGTCTCTAAATCATCCTTATCGAAATATGAAATATTTACGGGTACTACCCCGTCATTGGTTTCGGGATTATATGTGGTTCTGTATGCCATTTCCTCTATCCGGGATATTACGAAACCAAAGCGGTCTGCAATGAGGGCGTCACTCATTTCCCTTTCTCCCAGTTCGGTAAGTGTACGTCCTGCATACCCATGTTTGCGTGTGAACCCTCTCTCATCCAGGATCCTCAGATGGTAGCGGACAGCCCGCTCTCCTATATCATAGCCCCGGTTATTAAGTTCATCAGCTATTGCCCGGGCACCTATAGGTTTGTCACTTTCGTGAATCACCCTCATAATTTCGATGAGTTTTCGCTCAATTTGCGGATCCATCATGTTTAACACCGTTATACTTTTTGATAAAAATGAATTGCTTGTGATCGTGACAAAATTCTATAATCTTTAAATAGTTTCTAAGCATGGCCTTTTCTTTTCGGCTTGCCCAAAACGGATTCAATTCTTATTTAAATTTAATTATAGTAAATCTTTTCGTAGTTAATATAATTTTGTCTCTCCCGAGTTCCGTCTCGGGAGGACGGGCCCTTTTCGCTACGCTTTGCTTCGCTCAAGAGGGCTTATTTACTGGCAAGAGAAAAGCTTTTGTTTCGCTGAAGGGCTAATTTACGGATAAGCAGCATTATTTTCGCTCCGTCAAGTAGATGAATTTTAAAAGTTATCCTTTTCTGCGCTTTTTGTGCCGTCTCTGGTTATGGATTCTGGATTAGTTATTGGTTATGTGTAATTTCTTGTGTCGGAACTGTATAATTTCATATGATTTTTATAATTCCAGGTTGGGGGGAGTAGAGTTCTCCTGTTTCCAGAAGGGTTTTGAGGATTGTTTCGAATTTTTCTTGACTTATTCCTTTTTCGAGGGCTTTCTGTCGGAGTTCTTCTTTTTCGATTTTTCCGCCTGTGGTTTTCAGAATTTCGAGAAGGGTTAATTTCGGATCTTTCTTAGGTGGGAGGGGGCTTGAAGGGTCTTTTTCTGGAAGTTTAAATACTTTTACCTGGGTCTCGGTTTCGGGGTCCGGGCGTTCGGAGTCTTTGGAGGGGGAGGGCAGCGAAAATGTTTCGCTGCCTTTTCCGGAGATTTCGGCTTGCAGGCGAGTTCGAAAAAGCACTGCGTCTTCGAGTTCTTCGGAGGAGTGGAATACCCTGAGTTTTCGGGTTTGCAGGAGAGCTCCGCAGTGCTGGCATTTCAGGGTCTTTTTTCCGGTTTCTGTAATCTGGGCATGCTGTCGGCATTTCGGGCACACAATTACTGCATACCGGAAATTTTTGCGCTTTTCTCCAAATTCCAGTTCAAATCACCTTCCGTATCTTCTCTGCCTTTTCTGGAAATCTCTTACTACTCTAAGCAGGTCGACCCTTCGCACGTCTTTCCAGTTGACATCTGTAAAATACAGTTCCGAGTAGACTGACTGCCAGACAAGGAAGTCCGAAAGCTTCTGTCCTCCCGAACGGATCATGATATCAGGCTCGTGATTGACAAGGAGGTGGGATTCGAGCATTTTTTCATCCACTTCCTCAGGCCTGACAGTTCCTGCCTTAACTTCGCCAAGGATGGTCAGTACAGCCCTGGTAATTTCATTTCTTCCTCCGAATCCCAGTGATACGTATACAAAAAAATCCTTTCCAGGTGCAGTGCTATTTACTTCTCCGTCAATGCCATGAATCCTATAGCCCGTGCCGGCAGGAAGGCCAGAAAAGCCCTCTTCCAGTCTGGTTTTGAGCGTTGATGCGATTTCAGCTTTCAAAGACGAATCAGTTTTCAGGATGTCTACATAGATGCTCACAAGTTCGACCCTGAATCTTCTAAAAATGCTAAGTGCGGACAGAAGCCTCTCCAGTCCTTTAGGGTCAAAGAGGTCAGTTTCCTTGAGTATGATTGCCACATGCCTGGGAGTATTTGAAGATGCTCTGGCTATTTGCCAGGCCAGGAACCTTTCATAAAACGGATAGGCAAAAGAAAGTAAATCCATCTGGAAAATATCCTCCCTGACAAGCTAAAACAATTCATTATTTCATCTTTTCTGTTATTTCTATCAGCTTCAGGTTTCTTCCAGATGACAGGTTTTTAAGGTATATTTACTTTGCAGTGGATACGATCTTGATAACATCTCCGTTTTTCAGTTCATGCTTTTCTCCAAGCCTCAGCCTTGTCCTTGCGTCTACTGCATACAGAAACCGGTTCCCGATTTCGGTATGGATCTGGTAAGCAAGATCATGGCAGGTGGAGCCTCTTTTCATAAGGTAGGCATCAGGAAGCATATTCCCGTTTTTGTCGGACCACTTTCCCTCGTCTTCTACGGGATATAAAACAATAAGGTCCAGAAGCTCGAAGACAGTCCTGTTTATACACTCCTGGACACCTGTACTGCCAAGCCTTTCAATCACTTTCTGAATAGCTTCGAGCCCTTTTTTCTGAGCTTTTGTAAGGTCTCCGCCAAGCACCTCGAACTTCTGATCTCCGGGGCTATACCTGATAAGTCCGCTTTTTGCTGCAGACTTAAGTGCAAGTTCGGCTGCTGCACTTGCAGGCACTACTATTCTGTCAAGATCTTTAAGCCTGTCCAGGTTTTCTCTTGGGGCGATATCGGCCTTGTTTGCGGCGATAAGCAGAGGCTTGCTGATCTCCCTCATTGCATCACAGAGCCGGATCATATCTTCTTCGCTCCATTTAACATGATCCAGCCTTGTAAGCCCTGTTTCCATCAAAGCTGCGTTTACATGGGATTCTCTTATTCCTGCTCCGGCAAGCTGTTCTGCAATTACGACTTCGAGCTTGAGCCCTTCGGCCTGGATCTTTCTGGCAAGCTTGAGCCAGTTTCTTTCCAGAATACCATAAAGCCACATCGTAATCTCCCTGTTCAGAAAGGTCACATCTTCAAGGGGGTCATGATCTCCTACATCTACAGGGTTGCCTTCAGCGTCGGTCCCGCCTGAGGCGTCTACTACATGGATAATTGCCTGAGCCTGCCTGAGTTCATCCAGGAAGGTGTTCCCAAGTCCCCTTCCTTTGTATGCGTCAGGGACAAGCCCTGCAACGTCAATTATATCAACAGGGACGAGCCTGACTCCGTCCACGCACTTTCCGCATCTCTTTTCCTTCTCTTTGCAGGGACATTCAACCCGCACATAGGTAACTCCGTGATTAGCATTGATAGTTGTGAAAGGATAATTTGCAATTTCAACATCTGCAAGTGTAGCAGCTTTGAAAAAAGTGGATTTTCCCGCATTGGGTTTTCCTGCAAGTCCTATGGTCATCGACATAAATTATAAAAACGAACTTGTTGCATTTAATCTTTATTGATAGTGACGCCGGAGAAGCAGGATTTTTTTCCTTACCTTTCAGGAAGGCCAGAGCGGCAAACTGGGGGTTGAGTCGGCTCTTGAGGAACAAAGTTTATATCCTTGAATGTGCTTATCAATGGTGCTCGCTTGCGTCCCGATAGGGTAGTGGATATCCTTGAGGCCTGCGGAGCCTTAGACCTGAGTTCAAGTCTCAGTCGGGACGTAAATCTTATTTTCGTTTTTTATTCATTTGACTTTCATCTTATTCTCGTTTAATTCTCTAATCTTATTCTCGTTCAATTAATTCTCTAATCTTATTCTCGTTCAATTAATTCTCTAATCTTATTCTCGTTCAATTTACGATTTTTTTTCGATTTCATTCTTCTTTTAATTCTCTGCCTTCTTTTCTCATCGATTTTACATTCCCCCTCTTTCGATCTCTTCCTGTCCGCGTTTTGTTTCCTGTCTTTTGTTTTTCCCCAGACTGCCACTTCTATTTTTGTGCTTGCCGTGGTTACATCAAAAAGATAATGAATGTGAGCTGAACTTATACTATAAAGGTCAAAAGATGGGATTTTATGAAAGGGAAAGTTCTGATTTTACTGGTAACGCTTGTATTCTTACTCGCCTCAGGTTGTACTGAGGAAGACAATGCGTCTGTGCCTGACGACCCTAATACTCCAATACCGAAAGCTGGCGCGGCTGTACCGTCTGAAGAAGATGTCTCTTCAAAATCCGGAGAAGATCACATTGTCCGTCTTGAAAATTTCGGAGTGGTGAGACCTTCGGAACTGAATCTTTCAAGAGGGGACACCGTTTCCTGGTGGAGCGACAAAAGACAGGGTAACTATGTGCTTGTTAGTGAGGATGGGCTGTTTCCGGATAAAATACTTTCATACAGAGTGCCTTACACATACACTTTTGATGAAACAGGAACTTACCGCTTTATTGTCAAAGATGTTCCTGAAATGAACGCTACAATCAGGGTGAACTGAAACTCTCCTGTCTTGCCCGGTTTTCCGGTTTTCCGGTTTATCAAATCTCCCTCCCGGCAGAAGGGGGGACTGACCCGCAAACCGGGCTACAGATAATATCATATCCTGATTCAGAAAAGAGCTGATTGGGTATCAGCACTGAAACTTGGCAAGCCGGAAAGAGAGCTCAACTCTACGTTCTTCCGAGAAAGTTGCTCCTTAATTGCGGAGAAAACAATACTTCTTAGATCGGGTTTATTAACCAGTTTTATTCCACCGGGTCTATTCCAGAACTGGCTCATAGTTCAGATTTAAAATCCGGGAGAAATTTTCAGACTTTGGTAATAGGTCTTGCTATACCTTTATAATGATCGAAAAGTTCTTTTCCCCATTTGAGTGCGCTTTCATCAAAACTTACCAGGTTATGGTTATAGTAAATTCCGCTGTTACAGAAAAGGGAAAGCGCCATGAACTTTTCCGTGACTATGCTTGAAGCAATTTTCATATTGTTATTATTACAGACATAAAGTTTGGTATATTTCAGGTTCAGGAAATGCTCAAGTTCCTTTTTGTAATCATTAAGCATTCTGTCATAAACGTACTCTGTAAATACCAGGGTTATATCCGTACCCTTTGCGGCAAGCTCTATGCATAGGGATGGATAGATAGGCAGGAAAAAGGAGGATGAGATCATCACTTTCTCGGACTCGGAAAGGTGTTTTACAACCTCTTTAGGATACTCGAATACATGGTTTCGGTCAGGATTTACTTCGATATAGTCTCCAAGCTTTCCGATCTCGTCCAGATATTCAGGAGGAATTGATGTCATATCCTGGTTTATCCAGTAATCGTGGTTTTTATCGAAAACGTTAAACGTTTCCAGAATTGTCTTCATCTTCGGAACCAGAATTTCTCCGATGCTGGAAAGTTTGTAGAGCCTGTTACTCTCAACAACAAGATCCTGCTTCACCAGTATCTTTATCTGGGTCATTATCGGGCTCGAGCGGACATCAAGTGTATTTTTGATTTCTTCGATGTTCTTGGGTCCGTCCAGAAGCAGTAAAAGTAGATTTTTCCTTTTTTCTGAAAGAAAGAGAACATCCAGTAATGATGACTCCATCTGATTCCCTCTCTTAGGTCTCATCCTATTATATCTGACATTGTATATATCTCTATACCAGAAGACTCTGAACTTCCTGTACTTTTATCCCTTGCCATTTTAGTTTTTGATGGGATAAAGAATCTTTGGGGTTTACACTTGGGGGATATAAAGAAAATCACCATTTTTTTATGCAGCAAATTACTACTATAATAATATATAATTATTTTTCATTACCTTTTTATATGTCCCTTAAAACTCTATATTGCAGTTCTCCTGGAGCGTTTCTTTTCGTTTATCGGGACTGTAATTATCTTTCGAGTGTTGGGGTTTATCTACATCTGTATTCTTTTCATATCATATCTTATTTACCTGTCTGGAAAGCCTCTTGAAATAATCAAACAGCTCCTGGCCCCATGAAAGGGCACTGGGTTCAGAACTCATAATGAATTGCTGGTCGAATTTCCCTTTTTTATCAAAAAGCCCCAGCAGCATTATCCTATCTGTTACGGTAACCTCAGTAAGTTTTATTCCTTCTTTGGAAACATACAGGCTTACATTATCCATGTCCATTAACTCATTTATCATATTTGAGTGCTCGTTTGAAAGATGGTCCCAGACAGACTGGGTAAAATTCAGGGAAAGTTCGGCATCTTTCCTGCCGAGCTCAACGTACAGCGGAAGATAGGTGGGGTTGAAATAAGAAGCAAAAGTCGAAACCTGTTTTGCATTGCTCATACTGTCAATAATTTTGGGAGAGGGCTCATAGATATGGTTCAGGTCGGGCTCTATAAGGGTACAGTTCCCAAGTTCGGATATGCGTTCCAGCAGATGGCGCGGGATTGAATTCAGATCGTGGCCTGTCCAGTAAGAGTTGTTTTTCTCCACTACCTCAAGAGCACTTATCAGGGGTTTTATCTTCTTGATTATGAACTCTCCCAGGACTGTGAGTTTATACATCCTGTCTTCCTGGACGATAAGATCGTTATCTATCAGTTTCTTTATCTGGGGGAGGATCGAAGTGGCTGTAACATCAAGTGCGTTCCTGATTTCATCAATATTTTTTGAGCCGCTATCCAGCAATATAAGAAGGTTTTTTCTCTTGTCGGAGCGGAAAACAAGATCAATAAGTGAAGAATCCATGTTCTCTTACTTCCTGTTCTTCAGTAGCTTGCAGTTATAGCCGATCCTTCTTTCCGGCAGGCTGGTTCCTTGGCTGTTCATATTCAAATTGAGCATTTCTCCGGCTTTTTTCAATTAATCTTTTATCTGTAATATATTATTTTTAATTAGTTGAAATCCCGGGGGTACAGATTCCTACAAAAATCATCTTCGTCTCCATTGGCGTCTGTTTCCAGCCAGGGGGAGAAAGATACTCCAAGCTTGTGTTTATTTTTATTGAGCCTTCCGGAAGTCCAAAGTCTTTCATTGAATTCAGAATGATCTCTTCGCCAGTTTTATGGGAATATTCTACTGCCATTCGATATTGCTCAAATTTTTTCCTTCCTGCGGGGGTAAATACCAGGAAATTCTGGTCAGGGTTTTCCATTGAGGACGGTCTGATAATTATCTCAATTCTTTTAATTCCTTTTCCTACGAGAGCCCCAACTGCGTTTCCTACCCTGGCCTGTTCGGGAACTATAATCTCTGCATCAATCAGAGCCTTAATTTCCTCATAATAAGCCTTTACGGGGCCTCCGAGCAGGACTATAGGAATATTTAGCTTGTACTGGACAGGAATTTCCTCCTCCAGCATTTTCTTTATTCCTTCTTTTCCCCTGCCTTCCATGATAAAGGACATCAGGCTGTAGACCATATTTTTTGCAACCTGTTGCTTTACTTTTTTGCAAAAGGCGTGAACTCCCATTTGAGTAAAGCGTGAAAGTTTTTTAGCTCCTATCTGGGCAGCTTCTACATCCCATTCGGTATATTCCCCAAGTACATGCAGGGCATCGGTCGGTGTAAAACCTATAGCCTGGATCACTCGCTGCTGGATCAATGAATCAAGGACTGCCGGAGATGGGAACCGTTTCATTTTATTTAATATCTCGTGGATAGAGAGAGGTTCGTCTTTTATAAACTCAAGTAATTTTTTCTCGCTTTCTGTGGGATTAATGGGGTCTGCTCCAGTACTTACAAAGAATTTGGTGGGTTGAATATGCTCATTGAGCATGGTTCTCAGGGGCACGGGATTTTTTTCCAGTTTTTCCTTGAAGTTGGGGTACTGTACGGCAGCAAAGCAGAGAGGCATAACTCTTCTCGGGCCTATCCTTACGCATTTCTTAAACCATACATGGCTATCTCCTCCGTTTGCCGAACTCTCCATTTTTATAGCTTTTACGCGGGTTTGCCAGCCTCCTACAACTGCTCCTTTCTCACAAAGCTCCGGAACTCCCTTTTTTATTATGGAAACATCCGTGCTCGTCCCTCCTACATCGATTACGGCGCAAGTATCCAGTCCTGAAAGGTGAGAAGCTCCCATGATACTTGCAGCAGGGCCTGAGAATATGGTTTCAATGGGGCGCAGTTTTGCGCCTTTTATATCTATAACCGAACCGTCACATTTCAGCATAAGGACTTTCGCATCAAGATTTCTTTCCTTTATTTCTGCTGTGATGGAATGGATAAATTGACAGGTTATAGGAATTAGCTGGGCGTTTAAGACGGCTGTGGCTGCCCGTTCATAAGCTCCAAGTTCCTGAGAAAGTTCGTGTCCGCAAACCACAGGATGCCCTGTCAATTTAAGGATTGTCTGCTTAATTTTAAGCTCATGCTCCGGATTTCTTGTGCTGAAATAAGAAGATACTGCAAATGCAGAGACCTTCTTTTTGAGGCTTACTGCAAACTGTTCTACGGCAGTAAGGTCCAGAGGTTGCAGCTCGTCTCCATTGCTGTCATGCCCTCCTCTTACAGTAATACAATAATTTGCGGGAAGTTTCCTTGGGACAGTATAGTCCCCTACAAGGATAAGGCCAACAGGATATCCTGTTCTTTCGAGAATGGTATTTGTCGACAGAGTTGTGGAAACCGACACCAGTTTTACTTTGCTGAGATACTCCGGATTCAGTTTGTCAATTGCATTTCGAATTCCGACCATGAGGTTCGGATAGGTGGTAATTGCCTTGCTGGTATCAAGGATACGGCTGTCCGAATCCCTTAAAATTACAGCATCGGTGTAGGTTCCGCCTGCGTCAATACCCAGACTATATTGCATGTCAAAACAGCCCCATTTTTACTTTATGTTACGCAATTCAGGTCCTTTTAGCTGTATACTTCTTTTTTATCCGGATTTGTGGAATTATTCCTCAAGATATATATCTCTGTTTATAATATCCGGCTACTCATACCCCGATTTATCTTTATCCTTTCAGACCGTAATCGTGGTTTTAGGGATTCCTATCCCTACGAAAACAAGTTTTGTTTCCAGGGGCACGTCAGTCCAGCCGCTTGGTGCCAGGTGCCTGCTGCTTACGTCTATTTTTATATTCTCCTTTTGAAGTCCTGCGCTCACCATGTAATCCATAACAAGCTGCCTTCCGAGTTTTTCTGCATATTCAACGGCCTCGGTATAAATTTCAAATTTCTTTCTTTCAGAAGGAGAGAAGACAATGAACTCATTTTTCGTTTCATACTGTAAGATATCTTCTGCAGCACACTTCTCGTGAGCCTCGAAATCCACATTTTCAGCTTCATCTTCGCGGGACCTGGGGATGACTTTTGTTTTTATAAGAATCTCTACCCTTTTGATTCCTTTTCCAACAAGGGCTCCGACGGCGTTGCCTACCTCGGCGTGCTCTGGAACTATAAAATCAGCATTAATCAGGTTTTTCAGACCCTCAACATATGCCTTTACGGGCCCTCCGAGCAGCACCACAGGAATTTCCACCCTGAAACGAGTAAAGTTCCTTCCGAGAAGCACCCTGTCAATCTCATTTCTCGGCATTCCCTCTATAAGGTAAGCAATAAGGTCTTCGGCAATATTACGTGCAACCCTGCGTTTTGCTTCCGCACTGAACGCCTCTGGGCTCTGCTTCACTATTCTTCCAAGCATGGAAGCTCCGATTGTTGCGGCTTCCACATCCCATTCGGTGTATTCCCCAAGCACATGAAGGGCATCAGTAGGGGTAAAACCTATTGCCTGGATCAGCCTTTTCTGGATTAACGAGTCCAGCATCGACGGAGATGGGCGTTTTTTCAGGGCCACGAGCAGGTCTCCGAAGGAAACGGGCTCTTTTCCGATATGTCTGTAGATCTCCCGCTCTCCTGCCCTCAACTCGATAGGCCTGAAGCCAGTCCTGACATAAAATTTTGTTACCTGGATGCTCTCGCAGAGATATCCTTTTGCAACCCTGTTCTGTTTCAATTTTTGCTTCAAACCGGGGTATATAATCGAAGCCCGGCAGAGTGGGATCACCCGGCGGGGGCCGATATAAATCCTGTCGCTTTTTACCCAGACATGGCTATCCCCACCGGTTGCCGAGGTTTCCATACGGATTGCTTTTACGCGGGTTTGCCAGCCTCCCACGACAGCACCCGAATTGCTGAGTTGCGGAAGCCCGTTCACCATCATAGCTACATCCGTGCTCGTGCCGCCGACGTCGATCATAGCACAGGTGTTGAACCTGCTCAGGTGAGATGCACCCACAAGGCTCGCGGCGGGTCCTGAGAATATGGTCTCAATGGGTTTTTCCAGGGCTTCTTCTATTCCCACCACTGACCCGTCACATTTCAGCATCAACATGTTCGCATTTATGCTTCTGATTTCGAACTCCTTGACTATTGCCTGGATAAACTTGTGAGTAATGGGAATTAGCTGGGCGTTGAGAAATGCAGTTATAGCCCTTTCATAGGCTCCAAGATCCTGGGAAAGTTCGTGTCCGCAAACCACAGGGTGCCCTGTAAGTTCCTTTACGGCTTTTTTGACAGCAAGTTCATGCTCGGGGTTGCGGTTACTGAAATATGAAGAAACCGCAAAGGCCGAAACTTTGTCTTTTACCTTGAGGGCAAATTCTTTCACGGAATCGAGGTCAAGAGCCTTCAGTTCTTCACCGTCACTGTTATGCCCTCCAGAGACCGTCACCCAGTAGTCAGTAGGGAGTTTTTCAGGAATTACATAATCCCCTACCATAATCAGCCCTACCGGAAAGCCGGTACTTTCCAGAATGGTATTTGTAGACAGGGTTGTAGATACGGACACCAGTTTAACGTCTTTAAGATACTCCGGGTTCAGCGCGTCAATAGCGTTTTTCATTCCGGGCAGAGGATCGGGATAGGTAGTCAGTGCTTTGCTGGATTCGACCACAGATCCGTCCGAATCCCTAACGATAACTGCATCAGTATAAGTGCCCCCTGCGTCGATTCCAAGACTGAAGTGCATTTTCAACCTCTTTGTGAATTAGATATAACTTCCCAGGATTTTAGACAATTTTTAAATTAGGATATTAAAATTTCTTTAGCATCGATAAGATTCAGATTTTTCTAATCCAGCCGGTTTGAACCTGTTATATACATAAAGTCTGGATAGCTGTTAAACATTGTAGTAGGTAAATGGATAGTTGCCAGTCTTATGGATAGTTGCCAGTCTTATGGATAGTTGCCAGGCTTAAAAGCGATACCTTGACTATCTCCCGAACTTTCGGTTCTCACGTCTGGCTTTTTTCACATCATTATTACCATATTATTATTTTATTTTTTCTATATTTTTTTACCTTGTCAAAATAAAGTTACTTTTTTCCTTCTCTCTTCTTCCGAAGATCTGCCTTTATTTTTGAAAGCCTGGTTTTTTTCCGGGCTGGGCTCAATTTTTATCAGTATATATGCATCTTCTGTAAAAGCTGTTTTCAGCCTCTCTTCTACGTGATTTGCGATCTCTGTGGCTTCGCAGACAGTCAGGGTGTCATTTACACGGATACAGGCGTTAATTGCTATCCCTCTTCCTATCCTGCGGGTTTTAAGTTCCCCGGAACCCGTGACGTTTTCGGTTTTATCTATTATCTCCCCGATTCTCAGGTTATTTTCCTCATCAAGGGAAGCTTCTACCAGTTCGTTTGCAGTCCTGTAGAGAAGTCTGGCTGAAGTCCCAAGGAGATAAAGGCTCAAAAGAACGGCAGCGAAAGAATCGGCTATATCAAAAACTTTTCCAGGCAGGAGTGCGCATCCGGTGCCAACAATAACAAAGCCTGATATTAATAAGCTTTTTATGTGGATACGGGCCTTTAAGGAAACCTCTTTAGCCTGCAGTTCAGGGCTTCCTGTCAAAAAGGTCATAATATTTGTTAACATGAAGGCTGCGATTGCTGCATGGAACGCGATCATTTCAGGAATCTCGGGCTCTTTGCCCTGCAGAAACATTGCCAGTTCCACAGAACTCAGAGAAAGCGCCCGAAAACCTGCAAAAAGAAGAATAAAAGCCCCTGCTCCCATGCAGAGGGTTGTGATTTTTCCGTGTCCGTAGTTGTGGCTTTTATCCTCAGGTTTGTTTGCGATAGAAAAATCCAGGTGTCTCATATATTCATTGATAAATTCGGAGAAGGAGCGAACTGCATCAGCAAGAAGCAAAGTGCTGTTTGCCGAAAGCCCGGCGAGCATTTTGAAAAGAGTGAGTACCAAACTCAAAGCAAGCTCTGTATAAGATATCTTCCGGGTTTCTTCCAGCTTTTTATCCGCTTGCATTCGAAGTTCACCATTAACCAGTTTTTCCAATCTTCCTTCGTAAAGCGGACCTTCCTGTGCAGGTCAATAAAAAACGAAAAACGATTTATCTTTAAAAATTGAACAGGCCCTCGAGTGCCTGTATCTTTCTAGCGCGGTCATAATAACTAATTTTAGCTATTTTGACAGTAATATTGGGGAGGACTGGAAAACACAGACTTGTAATCTGTGCTTGCCTGAATACTTAATTTGGGCTGCTTTTTCTGTTTTTTCCTGCCATTTTTACGGGTTTCGTACAGATCTCGAGGTTGGCGCAGGTTTTTCCTCAGGTGTTCGAGGGTTTTACTCAGTAAATGCTGATTACTTCACTTTTAGAGAGGGATTACAGGTTTTCCGTGGATTTCATTCATTACCATGCCCACAGCAATATACAGGGCCCCAAGACCCATAACAAGCCCTACATAGCCAGCGACTACAAGCAACCCTGCACTTCCGGTTGCGTTTACAACAGCCAGCAACATAAATAATAAGAATAACGTAAGAAATACAAACTGAAGGGCACGGACTCCGATTTTCATAGTAACGATCAGCATAACAAAAGTATAGGCACCCCAGATAAAGAGATACGCGGCCATAGCAGTTCCGGATGAAGTTTCAGCCCAGCCGATTGCAGGCATAATAAGCAGTCCTGCCAGCGAGAACCAGAAAAGGCCGAAAGCTGAGAATGCAGTCCCTGCAAAAATATCTCCTTTTTTCCAGGACATAATTCCTGCAAACACCTGGGCAAACCCACCCAGAAATATTGCCATGGAGACGATCATTGATTCTACAGGATATATCCCTATGTAGCTCAGACTCAACAGGACTGCAGCAAGGCCAAGGCCGGTAAAGCCCAGAGGGGCAGCATTTGCAGTCTTATCGACTATTATGGTAGCAGTTCCTACGTTTTCGCTCATGATCTTTTTTCTCCTGAAGCCAGTTATATAAAAAAAATAAAAAAAGAAGTTTAGGGCTTAGAGCCCGTAGTTTTCAGGTCTGAAAACTGCAACTTCCTGTTTGAATTTGGTCAGGTTGTCGCTCATGAACTTGTCAGCATCGTCGGTGAGGACTTCGAGGTCAGCCTTAACCTTTGCAAGAGCACTGGTTTCGAACCTTGTAAGTCTGAGCTTGCCGGAGTTGGCACCTTCTTCGACAATGTTGCAACATTCGATTGCAGCGTTCTTTGCACGGAGGTAGTTGTTTTCTCCGTCCTTTGCGATTGCCTGTCCGATCCTGTAGGCGTTGTCGTAGGCGAGCACATAGCCCTGGGGGTCTCTGAATTTGTCAGAGAGCACGAGAATGTCTCTGAGATCCTTTGCCTTTCCGGTCTTAAGGGCAACGTTCATCATGGAACAGTCATATGCCAGGGTTTCGGACCAGCACTGAACAGTTGTACCACCGAATTCACCGTGGTATTCAACGGATTCGTTGGACCACAGGTCACAGCACTGCATGACCAGGTTACCCATAAGGTCAGAGTGGGCACAGGTTGAGGTCTTACCTTCCTGAGTAATCGGGACACCTGCAATGGACTTTATGATAGTGTTTTCATATCCGCAGTCCTTTCCGGGTCCTATTGCACCGGCTTCATATGCACAGAGGGATCTTGCTGCAGAGATTGCCCTTGCAACGATTGCGGTTGTGTGGGCAAGGTTCTTGTCAAGCAGACCGCCTGCAATGAACATTGCAGTGTTTGCCTGGGCACAGTCAGTGTCACCAGCGGAAACAGTGCCGGTCTTCTTTGCAATGTCTGAAATGTCTTTCCAGACCATTTCCATGTCCATGCTGCCGAGCACGCCGATACCGAAGAGGATACCTGCAGTGTCATTTCTCAGGATAGAGTAGTCGAAAACTTCCTTACCACCCATGCTCTCTACAGAAAGCAGGTCTGCACCATTTTTGGCAACTTCTTCAAAAGCTTCTATAAAGACGCTGTACTTGTCGCCCCTGAGCTGGAGATAGTCACGGTCTTCACGGATGTCACCGATTGTGTGGCGGAGTGCGCACTTTATGCCGTATTCGTCATGGTATTCTTCCATGATGGTCTTCTGGGCGTGTGCAACAGCGCCTCCCCATTCGGGGTTGTTGGACATCTGTTCTACGTGTTCGGTTTCAAGTACTACGGAAGGAGCTCCGATCTGGACCATCCTTGCCATGATGTCGGTGGTGATTCTCTCGTATTCTTTTACGAGTTTGTCTTTGGACTTGCCTGCCTGAGGCCTTGGGGCATAGTTAACTTCGGGGGATGTGTACCCAGCACCGATCTCGAGGCCAAGCCCTGCCTTTACCGGGAATTTTGATTGCCCGAAAAGCAGATCATCTGCATTAGCATAAGCCATTGAAGTGTATTTTTTTACCATTTTGCTCCCTCCTTAATGCTTGTGGAATTCCTCTCTTAATGCTGTGATATCTGTAGTACCTGCAACGATTGCGTCAGCAATCTTGGGGGCGTCTGCAGCTTCTTCACCATAAACTCCGAGTTCATACTGGGAAACGAAGTCCTGGTTCACAGCACCGCCACCGCATGCGAATGGGATCTTTATTCCCTTCTCAAGGAGTTTGTCGTTGATTTCCTTGAATGCATACATGGTGGTTGTCATGAGGGCAGTACCTGTGAGCAGAATCGGCTTTTCGTTTGTAACTGCAGTGATTACTTCATCTACAGGAACATCTCTTCCAAGGTCAATTACTTCGTAGCCGTTTGCTCTCAGAAGGGCAGCAACAATGTTCTTTCCGATGTCATGGACATCGCCTTCTGCAACGTGGCAGACAACCTTGCCCTTTGGTTCAGGAACTTCTGTAGTCTGGGTCTTGCAGTAGTCGATACCTGCCAGCATAGCATCAGCTGACATCATAACGTTCGGGAGGAAAATGATACCATCATCGTAGAGCTGGGTTACAACTCCCATGCCTACCATCAGGGCATCGTCGATAAGGGCGATTGGCTTCTTGCCTGCATCGATTGCGGCTTTAAGTGCGTCAACCACGTCATCCTCTTCTCCCTCGTAGATTGCTTTTGCAACCGGGTAGATGAGTTCATCCTTGGGGTAAAGCTCTTCTGCGGCTTCGTCAGGTGTCATTTCCTTTTCGAGGGCGACGTTGTAGCGTACTAATATGCCGTCGATGTCTTCCAGTTTCAAATCCAACATATTTTAACCTCCATTTAGCAAAAAGGTCTCGGATTGCTCAGATCGTTGACCCTGCAAGTTACATCTCCCTGAAGTTTTCAAGCTTTTATTTGCCGGATACTTCTTGAATACAATGTCAATGAATTCGAAAACCTCCAGATCGAATTCCTTCCATTGGGGGGTTTGGATAACCTTCTGGTGGTGTGCTGATCTTTCAGCAAGCTGAATTTAAATCCTTTATCCCGTTTTTAAGCTCTTTTTTGAGGGCTTTTGAGTTACCAGGCTCAGAGGTTTTCTATTTTTCTGTTTCCTGGCCCTAAAGGATCTTTTTTCCAGTTAATTTTGATAGGTGTACTCCCTTTAGTATTCCGGGACGCACTTGCAGATCACAGTTAGATTTAATTGCATATACCTTCACCGATGCTAATTTTTGAATTGCTATAATTTTATAATTCTCTCCTCAATTTTCTCTGCAAATGATTTTATAAAAAAGAAGATTTTTTTTGTCCCCATTAATCTAAACAATATGGTCAAAATTTATAGGGCAATTAATCCCATTTCAGGGAGATTTTTAATTGCAGAGAGTGAAGATATGGAGGTTCTTATTTTGAGCACTGGAGGTTATCAAGTGAATTTGTTTTTTACTTGAGGTTTGAAACAGGCAAAATAAGGTGATCAAAGTATATTTTTGAAAGCACACAAGTGAAGTTAATATCCTCCTCAGTTTTTCCCAGGGCTTTCTTAATTTCTTGCTTTTCGCGGGAAATGCGTGAGAGCTTCCAAAATCCGGATCTTTTAATTATCCTGAACTTTACTCAGATTCGATTTTTTGCCGTTTTTCAGTTATTTTTTAAACAGAGGCGAACTATTTCCCTGACAGGTTACTTTGTCTCTGTCTTTAATTTCTTCCTAAGCAAGCTTCTTTCAAACGATTTGAAATTCTGCTGCTAACCCGGAGCCAGATTCTTCCGAACGGCTGAAAGAGTAGTTTACCTCCCTATGTGAGAGGCCGTCTTCCGGGCAAGGGCCGATGACCATTTTATGATATATAAGGTTTTTGTGTGTCAGGTCATGACTGTCCTGAACCGGAAACTTCCTTCCTTCCAAAGTTGCCCCGCTTAAGAGACTACTGTTACCTGGCTATGCCCTGAACGGGTATTTTTCACTTTTTAAAAGAAAGCTGCCTTTCCTCCAGTTATCTGCTTATTGCCATATCCAAAGCTTTGATACGTTTATTCTGCGGCACGGACGTTACAGCAGAAAGTACCTTTATTATTCTTGACCGCAAGTTCTTTTCTTTTTTGAGAATTTTTATCTCCGGGGTTTTGTGTGCTGAGGTCACACTTCCCTTTACAAAGTTTTCTTTATGAACAAATGAAAGCTTGATATGCCCTGTGAACTCGGATTCAGTTCTTTTAATCTACTTTTCATATTATTCAGTATCTGCTCTGAAAACCGAAACTGCTGTTTTTCAAGAGGGATTTCTTGCGAAATGATTTCGAACTCAGATGAATAAGCCGAAACTCCAGACATCTGGATTGAGTTTTTCCTGCCCACGGCTATTTCTCTCCTGCTGGTCTCTTTCAGCAGCCTGAGCAACTTGTCAGAATTTCTCCTCCCTATCGTGCCGAAAAATGGATTATTCTTGCTCTTGGGATTATTTTGCGCAGGAACATGCAGATTTCCAGGAGCTTTTTACAATTTATGAGTTCTACTTAATTTATGCCGGGAACCTCAGCCTCACCTGTCTCGTTTTTCATAAAATTCCACAGCTTGCCTGTTTCCTGACTCAGGCGGGCAGCGCCCACAAGATTCACGATCGGGGCAAAAGTTCTTCCAGGAATTCCCATATTCCAGATATTTCTTTTTATTTGTCCCGGGAAAGCTATTCCTGTGGGTTCTATTATAATAGTGTCGGGGTTGTAAGAGACCATGAGGCTTCTCAGGGTGTATTCCATAATGATTCTCAGGATATAGCACACGCAGCCGCTTGTAATTCCCCGGTTTTCCACTCCGCCATGAGAAATTCATCTATGCTTAGAACATTTCTTGCGGTCTCCATGCATGGGGCAACGAACTGGTTCAGTATTATATATCGTTCAACGAGATCAGTTAAAACAGTGAATATCAGTTAAAATAGTGAAGATCAATTAAAATAGTGAAGTCAGTTAAACAGTGAAGTCAGTTAAAATAGTGAAGTCAGTTAAAATATTGATGATCAACTAAACAAAGAAAATCAAATAAAAAAGATGTGAGAAAAAAATCAATTTTACTCACTCATTTCTTCATCAGTCTTTGCTTTTAATATTCGAAACCCTCTGTACGTGCCCCTGACCCTCATGCTTATTATTCTCATGGTGCCTGTGTTCGTGGTTGTGGCCCGGCTCGGGTTTATTCACTTTGACTTTCTTTCTCTCAAAGACTTCCTGTACCGAATCGTTCACAGCATCTTTAACGGCTCCCTTCTCAACGTTTGAGATCGCTGAGAGGATTTTAAGTGTAGGGGCAGCTCCTTCCTTTGATTTGATTACATCTTCCTGGGGCTCTTCATAATATATAGTAACACTCTGTTTCACGGTTTCTAACCCATTGTCCAGGAAAAGTTTGATATGCCCTACGAATTCAGGATTTAGTTTCAGCACCTTTGCCTTTATTGTGTTTATCAGTTCGGTTGTTAATTCCCTGGCAGCCTCAGTGCTAAGATTTTCGTTTTCAACTGCAAATTCTGCGGCATAACTGCCTACTTTTGAGGCTTCAATCGAACTTTCGGTCTCCTCCGGAGCAGAAGTTTCAGCTTCTCCTGTTACTTTAGCTCTCGGGATTCTTTCGGATACTTCTTCAAGATCGGGGAGCACTATCCGCATGAAATTTTCGAATCTTTCGCCCGTATCCTTTCCTGAAAGCAGGACTACTCTGGCACTCGGATTCAGCTGCTGCACCGATGCTTCAAGGATCGGAAGTCGGATAGGTTCTATCAGGTCTATCTTGTTTATCCCGAGAATTTCCGCATCAATAATCTGCCTCATTGCAAATTCTTTTACTTCTTTCATAAGGTGCTTGAAACGGCTACCGTCAATCAGGGTCACAAGGGGAGCGACATTTACCTGCTCGCCAAGGTTCATGAGTTCGATTTCGTCCCTTATTATGTGCGGGAAGGCTATGCCTGTGGGTTCGATCATCAGGATGTCAGGGTTGTATTCCTTTGCAAGAAGGGTAACGGTTGTCCTTAACCCGACTTTCAGAGAACAGCAGATGCATCCGCTTGTGATCTCTTTCGTATCGAACCCGAACCTCTTTATCACGTCTCCGTCAATCCCGATTTCCCCGATCTCATTCACGACAATGGCAACTTTTTTCCCTTTCTCTGCCAGGTATTTGCCCATATTGATGATAGTGGTGGTTTTCCCGCTTCCCAGAAAGCCCCCCACTACAATGACCTGCACGTTTTTTCCTCCCTTCATGTCATTTTGCTTATTACTTATTTTTCCTTTATTCGTTTTTTACTCTCAATAAGTTTACCCTTTTTATTTTCCTGCGACTGTCAGATTTTCCCATTTAAACCTGTCATCAGGGCAGGCATGCAGACAGCGCTGGCAATTTGCGCCATCACAGAGGTCAGTTCTTATTTTTACAAGCCCGTTCTCTTCCATTCTCAGGGCTCCGTTAGGGCAGACCTTTACGCACTTATGGCAGCCTTCACACTCCTCAATTACCATTGTAAGGTAAGTCCCAACCCTTTCAAGCACTTCAAGCCCTTCTTCTCCGAGTTCGGGGATATCTCTTTCAACCTGGCGGTCAATTTTGAGAATGGCAGAAGGCTCACCGATCATGGGAAGTTTTTTCTTTTTCAGGAATTTCTGAAGCATCTTGAAAGCCATACCTTCATTCCAGAAAGCAAGTTCCAGCAGATAAGCTTCCTTAAAAGCCTCGGAGGTTGCAAACATTACATGGGTGCCCACTATTTCCTTTGCAATTGCCTGCAGTTCCCAGAGCCTGTCTTCAGAAAGCAGAATTTCCCTGGCAACGGTCAGGGAGGTATTTCCTATCTGGGAGACATAACTTGCATTGTAAGGGATCATTCCTACCTTATGGGCTTTTGCAGCGTCCATATAAGTGCCTGCAGCTCCTGACATGTGAGCGGTCTGCAGTTCTTCCATCTCTATGCCTGCAGCTGCACAGAGAGTAATATGTCCGGCCCTGATTGCCCCTATAGCTCTCCCGGCTGCAATAAGGTCTTTATTTGTGAATTTTATTCCGTCCTGGAGGTGGATAATGCCGTCCGGAGTCTGAATCTTTGGCAGCACAATTAATTTATTTCTCATGCCTGTCTCTATAAGCGCAATAACTCCGGTACCTGTGATGCCTTTTGCAGTGAGTTCTCCCTTTTCTACAACTTCTCCGGTTTTAGGATTTACAAGATCTGCCCTGGTAGTCTTCATATCCCGATCGAGTACGTAGCAGCGCAGGTTTTCTCCCTCAAATTCAACGTCGCAGATTGTGTGGGGAGAAGCAATGGACCCGTCCTCTATCTCCTGGCCTTCGAGAGCAGGCCCTGCGGCAGCCGAGCCGGTATATATAATGCCGTTTGCTTTGAGAGCCATTTCGGCATTTGTTCCGTAGTCCGTTGCAATCGCGATCTCACTACTTTCAATCATTCCAGCCTTTACAATAAGCGCAAGCGCATCGGCTCCGACTTCGTGTTTAATTGCCGGGGGTACAAACAGTTTGCAGTTTACGGCTTCTTCGAATCCCTCGATCTCGGCCATAGGTATTATGCGGGCATCCCTGTTCTGCTCTTCAATGTGATATTTTTGCTTTTTACGCTCTCCGGCGTATGCCAGATCTTCAATTTTAATTCCCTGAAATATGGAAAGCTGGATAGGGTTTCCGCAGATTGAAAATTTTTCCATTTCCGCCAGATTTACTTCCAGTTCGGCCAGAATATTTTTTACTGCTGTCGCCGAGAGCCCGTGGGCTTTGTCAAGCCCGTAATGGATTGCAAAGTCAAGATGGTCCATCACGTTTGCTCCGGGCAGGGGATTCCGCAGCGTTATAACAGTCTTCTTGATCTCGCCGCTTTCCAGGTCAATTTTCTGGGCCCTAAAACCGCTGGTTCCCAGGTCAATTGCAACTCCTGTTCTCATATCTTAACCTCCTCCAAAAAGCTTAAGATTACTCAACCAGTATGTTTCAGACATATTCTGAGTTTAATAAATTTGAATAAGTTTTATACTGAATAAGCTATCAAGCTATTTATACTGAGTCATTTTTTCAGGACCGGTTCTCCTCAGCTCAGCCTGAAAGGGCCTGGCTCTGGAGTACTCACTCCTCCTGCTAAAACTAAAAAAATATAAAGTGGAACACAATACCCGGACGCCCTAAAGGTTTTAGAGTTCCGGAATGTGTCCTTAAAAAAATAAAGAAATTTTTTGTGCCTTTTCAGGCGTAGTGCTCGTCTCTTGCTGCGACCATTGCTTTGATGTTCTCGAGGGGGGTCATGGGGGCAATTCCACAGCCTGGTGCGAGCACGTCAACGCCTTCGTCAAGGGCCTGTTTTGCTTCGGCTTTGATCTTGTCAACAGGGCCAGGCAGCAGGGTAAAGGGACTGGAGATGTTTCCTACGAATCTTGCTCTGTCTCCAATGACTTCCTTTGCCTTCTTCGGGCTGCCGATCTTTTCTTCTACGCTGAGACCTTCAAAACCGCAGTTTGCCATGTCACTGAGGATCGGGTTTACGTTTCCGCAGATGTGGAGAACGGTTACGGAGTTCACGCTGGAGGAGAACTTCTGAAGCCTTGCCTGGAGGAACTGCCTGAAGGAATCAGGGCTCATGAGGTCAGGGGAAGCAACAGGGTCTGCAACGGAAATGATATCTGCACCGGCTTCAACCATTGCATTTGCGTACACGATTGCAGCCTCGGTGGCAATGTCCAGGGCCTGTTCGAAGAGGTCGGTCTTTTTAATGGACCATTTCATGAAGGATTTTACACTTATAAGGTCGGAGGCAACTGTAATCGGGCCTTCCATACCACCGATAATTGGCACGTCCGGGCCTACTTTTTCCCTGATGATCTTAATAGCTTCGAGTACGGCTGGAATTCTTCCTCTCTGCAGAAGGTCTGCAGGGATGGCTGCGCCTTCGAGATCCTTGGGGTAAGGGTGGCCGGTAACAGAGGGCTGCCTGTTCTTGGTACCCATGTTGATTTCACAGCCCATGGCTTCAACCAGAACAGTAAGGCAGTAAGGAACCCTTACAGCTTCGAGCCCGCTAATTTCGTGGTTGGCGATTGCCAGCTTTGCCATAAGTTCGGGGTTAGTGTGGGCTTCGGGCCATGGAGCTCCGACTTCATCCATGAGTTCTACAATCCCGGTCTGGGTCACGGAGCAAACAGGTACTTTGTCAACGGGCTTGCCTTCGAGGGCAGCTAAGAGTCTCGTTTTGAGTGTAAATTCGCTCATAGTCATACCTTTTTTTTAATTTATCGATTTACATTTATTTTTATACAATTTCATTGTCTACTTGACAATATTATATAGACCTTTTCAATCCAAAGTGTTTCACGCTCCGGACTGGAATCCAGAGTTTTGAAACACAGTTAAAATCACAGGTTTCGCCTGGGAAATCAACAATACCCTGAATCTCCTTTCCGCCCCTCCCGAGCAGAATGAGAACCACGGTAGTAAAAACAATTCTCAGGCTCCTTACGATTACGTTAGAATGCGGCATTTTTTTAGTTAACAACTTATAAAAGCTATTTGCCAAGAATTTTTTTTTGCCGTTTCTTTAATAAATACGGTCATAAATTTTGACCTAATTGTTCGGTTTCTTACGCTAATCGGATTGTCCAGGCTTTTGGTTCCCTATCCTGCTAATGCATAAGGTCTGATCTGGTTATGCACCAGTATCACTCCCTCTCTTATTTTTGATTTAGAGGTAGTTTTCGGTACGCATGTCAAGCTTCTTATTCTTGAATTACATTGAATCACACAGGGGATTCAATGGGGAAGAATCTGACTGGTAGTAACGGCAAGATTTGTTCTCCCCAGGGGAACGAGCACAGTATTTCATTTAAAGAATTTCTTCAAAAACTAGGGGTTGATGAAAACGGGCTGAGCGAGCAGGAAGCTGCCCGCAGGCTCAAAGAGTGCGGAGCCAATATTCTCGAAGAAACAGGGAAAGAGAGCATAATAAAGAAGTATCTCAGGCAATTCCGGAATTTTTTCTCCATCCTGTTGACTGTAGGATCTCTTCTGGCTTTCGTCGGAGAATATCTTGATCCCGGGAAGGGAAATCTGTATATAGGAATTGCTCTCGCAGTCGTCGTAGTTATCAACGGAACCTTTACATTTATTCAGGAATACCAGGCTGCGAAAACAATGGAAAGCTTTCGGCAACTTCTTCCACCCCATGCCAGGGTTCTGAGGGAAGGAAAGGTAAGGGACGTTCTGGCATCGGAGCTTGTGGTAGGGGATATTATTCTTCTTGAGGAAGGAAACAAAGTTCCTGCTGATGGGCGTTTGATTGAAACCAATGCTCTGAAAGTGGACAACTCGGCTATTACCGGCGAATCCGAACCTCAGCTTCGATCTCTTGAATGCACTCATCCAAACATGCTGGAGTGCAGAAACATGGTTTTTTCAGGGACTCTGGTACAGAGTGGGAATGGAAAAGCTGTCATTTTCGGGACGGGACAGAATACCCAGATCGGAAGCCTTGCAACACTTACAGAACAGACTTTAGGCGTGGATACTCCTATCCGAAAAGAGCTCAATCATTTCATAAAGGTCATATCTGCAATTGCAATTTCCCTGGGAATAACCTTTTTTATACTTGCTTTTCTTCTTCAGGACGTTTTTCTTGCAAGCCTGATCTTTGCAATTGGAATTATCGTTGCCAATGTGCCCGAAGGGCTTTTACCTACAGTTACTCTTGCCCTGAGCCTTGCCTCCAGAAGAATGGCATCAAGGAATGCCCTTATAAAACAGCTTGAATCGGTAGAAACCCTGGGCTCTACAACGGTTATCTGTACGGACAAGACCGGTACCCTGACCCAGAATAGAATGGCAGTGAATTCCATCATGGTAGGTTTTGAGTGTCTCCTTCTCGAGAATCCTCTCAGCTCTAAAAAAAGGACTAAAGGGCAGGAGGCAGAAGGAAGTATAAACAAAACGGTTAAGAGTACGCAGAAAGCTGTTACCAGTACAGACAAAGCTGTTGAAGAAAAAGCTGAAGATTCTGGAGCAGAAGGATTTTGTATTATAAATAAGCCTGTATGGGACCCTCAAAAATTACCATCTGTTTTCATAAGAGTTGCAGGGCTCTGCAATAATGCAAAGCTTCATGAGTCTCCTCCAGGGTATACCGGTGATCCGACCGAGGGGGCACTTCTTGTTTTTGCAAATAGCCTGGAAGATATAAAAAAACTCCAGAACGATTATCCAAGGCTGGAAGAGTTTCCCTTTGATTCGCTTACGAAAAGAATGGAAGTTATCTGCCGCACTCCTGAGGGAAAACTTGAAGTCTATCTCAAGGGGGCCCCGGAAGTAGTTGTGAAAATGTGCAGTTCAGCCCTGGTTCCAGGAGGAACTAAGACTATGGGTGAAGCTGAACAAAAAGAGCTTCTTGCCCGACACCTGAGGCTTGCAGGAAAAGGAGAACGTGTGATTGCCCTTGCATACAGGCAGGGAGAGGATCTAAGGGAGTACACCGGGGACTTTATTTTCCTGGGATTTATAGGAATTGTAGACCCTCCGCGTCCTGAGGCCAGAGATGCTATTGCAAAATGCCACGCCGCCGGGATCAAGGTTGTTATGATCACCGGGGATCATCCTGTCACTGCGGAATCAATTGCAAAGGATGTGGGACTTTCAGACTCAGGAAACCTTGAGATTATTACCGGAGACGAACTGAATATACTCTCGCGTACCGAGCTTGCTTCAAGATTGAAAAATCCGAGCATTGTCTTTGCACGTACTTCTCCTGTACAGAAGCTAAAAATCGTACAGCTTTTCCAGGCCGAGGGGGAGATCGTGACCATGACAGGCGACGGGGTCAACGATGCTCCTGCAATCAAGAATGCGGATATGGGAGTCGCTATGGGCAGCGGCACGGATGTGGCTCGCGAAGCTGCGGATATGGTACTTCTCGATGACAATTTCGCTACGATTGTAAATGCTGTCGAGGAGGGCAGGACCGTTTTTGATAATATTAAGAAATTCATTGTGTATATCCTTGCCAGCAATATTCCTGAGATCCTGCCTTTCATAGCCTTCGTCCTCTTTGCCCTGCCCCTTCCCATGCCCGTACAGCTTATCCTGGCAATTGATCTGGGTACGGATATGTTGCCTGCAATTGCTCTGGGAAAAGAAAAAGGGGAAGGGGATATTATGAAAAGACCTCCCAGATCGAGAGAAGAAAAGTTGTTAACACCCCAGCTGCTCCTTACGGCTTATGCAGTAAAAGGCCCTGTAGAAGCTCTTGCAGGCTTCTTCTGCTATTTTGCCGTACTTTTTGAAGGAGGCTGGAGCTTTGGCGAGCAGCTTGCAAACAACAACCCCCTTTATATGCAGTCAATAACTGCTTTCTTTTCAGCAGTGGTTATCTGTCAGATAGCGAATGTTTTTACCTCGCGAACCCGGTGCCAGTCAGTTTTTACAGCGGGTCTGTTCAGCAATCCCATGGTTCTGGTAGGAATTGCAAGTGAACTCCTGATTCTGGCATTTATTATCTGGAATCCGTCCGCAAATCTTATTTTCAATACTTCCCCCCTGGACCTCAGATATTTACTGTTTGCTGTTCCTTTTGCAATTTTACTGCTTGGAATCGATGAGTTAAGAAAATACCTGCTGAGAAGGAATGTAGGCTGGGCAACCAGATTCTTTAAATGGTAAGTCAAACAGTAGCCTGAGATGAGCTGAATAGTACTATTAAAGTAGCATTACTCAGTGTGGTATTCAAACGCAGAAAAAGTGGAAGGATATTTAAGCGACGGTTTAAACAGTAAATGGTTTTTTTGTGGAAATATCCTGTCACGATCCTTATTTTTATCTTTTCAAAGTTAATGTCACTTTATTCATATTTTACTAATTAAGCTTCTTTTAATGGTGAGTACTCGGGAAGATTCTAATTGACAAAAGAGAAGCCATTATACCGTTATTTTAAACTCAGAAAATTACTTTTTCATACAAAGAAATTACTTTGTCATGACTGCTTGTAGAAAACTTTTATATAGATTCCAATTTAATTTTATCTGTTAGTATTATCTTATAAACTTCCCTGCAGATCCCGACCCAGACCTGCCTACAGGCTTAATTAACCCGAAGCCCATCATCGAGCTTAAACTATGAACGTTAGTAGAAAGATCCTTGTTATTATCTATATCATCTTTGCTCTTCTCATCTCAGTTGTTATTTTTGCATCCCAGAGCATTCTCTATTCAAGTTTTTCCGATTTGCAGGAAAAAGAGGCAACTGACAATGTAGAAAAGGTAGAGAACATAATTGATTTTCAGATCCTGCATCTTGAGGAAATTAATTCTGCTCTTTCTTCAAGACAGGATGTCAGGAATTTAATGTTCAATCAGCATCCTCAAAGTTTCAGTGAAACTGAGTTCAGTGACATCTTTTCCGTCAGTGGGTGTGACTTTATTTTTCTGGTGAATAGTTCAGGGTATATTGTATATTCCGAAGTTTCGGATTCGGGGGTTTCTACTAATGCTTCCACTCTTCCCGAAGTACGTCGGGGGATCGGTGACGGGAGTTTACTCTGTAAGGGATCTGAAACTCCTTTAAAAGGGTTATTCCTGCTGGAAAACGGCCCTGCAGTCATTTCCAATCAGCCTGTGCTGGCTGCACCCGGGAATAAAGAAATCTCAGGTACAGTCATCCTTGGAAAAAAACTTGATTCAAGCTTCATCGAATCCGTCCAGGAAAGTACAGGAAGTACGGTTACGCTTTACAGTTTTAACAATATGCCACCTGATTTTCGGCAGGCTCTTTTTGAAAGTAAGAATCCGAATTTCATGTATGCCGCAACTGGAGATCGGGTTACCGGCTATTCCGTTCTTAGAGACATTTCCGGAAATCCGACTATTGTAGTCCAGACTGATGCAGCCAGCAATATCTATGCCGAGGGCCAGAAGTCTCTCCGATACATGGTGTTTTTCCTTTTATTCGCAGGCCTTATGATTGGGGCTAGCTGTAAATTTCTTCTTGACAGGGAAGTGGCATCCCGAATAGTTGCAATTAATAATTTCGTGGAAAAGGTGAGAATAAATGAGAATTTCTCCGAACGATTTTCTATTGACGGGGATGATGAACTCTCAAGGCTGTCCGAAGGAATAAACCAGACGCTCGACCGCCTGAGAATGACTTCTGATGAATTTAAAACTCAGGAACATGAAAAAAAGGTAATTCTGGACTCTCTTACTGAACTCGTAGTCTTTATGGATTCCGAACTTAGAATAATCTGGTTGAATAAAGCAGCTCTTGATCACGTGGGTATGAAACTTGACGACGCCATCGGGCGGCGTTATCAAGATATATATATACTATATAAAGAGAAGTCGGGCAAGTCTCCTGTACTGAAAGTACTGGAATCCGGGAATGAAGAGTTCGGGGAGGTAGTTACACAGGACGGGAAAATCTGGACTGTCAGTGCAATTCCTATAAAGAATGAGAATGGCAGGATTACCGGGGTTCTGAAAACAGGTCTCGATATCACTGCACACAGGCGCTCGGAAGAAAAACTACTTCAGGCAAAACTGGAAGCTGAAGAAGCCAATAATTCCAAGAGTGAATTTCTCGCAAATATGAGTCATGAATTGCGAACACCTCTGAATTCCATTATAGGATTTTCGGATATCCTCCTTGAGAGGGTCTTTGGGGAGCTTAATGAGAAGCAATTCCGATACGTAAACAATATCTCTACGAGTGGGAAGCATTTGCTCGTACTTATAAACGATATCCTTGACCTCTCAAAAGTAGAAGCCGGGAGAATGGACCTCCACTACAGTGAATTTTCGATTATTTCCGTTTTTGAAGAAGTCAGAGCCGTTCTCTCTCCTCTTGCGCAGGTAAAAGCTCTTGAAGTAACTTTTAATGTAGAATCCGACTTTACGACACTTGAAGCCGACAGAGGCCGCCTGATTCAAATTCTTTACAACCTTGTAAGCAATGCAATCAAATTTACCCCAAACGGTGGAAAAGTCTCGATCTATTGCAAAAAAAGCGGAAATAGGGCGCTTATTTCTGTCATAGATACCGGTATAGGCATTTCTGCTGAAGACCAGGTAAAACTTTTCCAGCCCTTTACCCAGCTCGATGCGTCGGCAACCAGGCAGTATTGCGGCACAGGGCTTGGGCTTGCTCTTGTCAAGAAAATCGTGAACCTGCATCAGGGAGATATCTGGGTTGAGAGCGACCCTGGGAAGGGCAGTAACTTTACCTTTGCAGTCCCTCTCAGGAAACCGTTAGAGCTCAGGAAAGCCAGCGAGATGGGACTCGAAGATGTAATCATAGAATTCGAAATGAACAAAGCAGCAGCACTTTCGGTAAAAGAAAATGTCGAGGATCTGCGGGAAGAAATCGAGCTTCCCGAAGTCTATCTACCTGAAAAGATAGATACTAAACAGGAGCTTGTTCTGATAGTTGATGATGACAAAAGTTCCAGCGAACTTCTTTCCGTTATCCTTAAGGACGCCGGGTATAGGGTAGCTCTACTTTATAGCGGAAAAAGCGTTTTGAAGGTTGCAAAGAACCTGAAACCTGACATCATTACCCTGGACGTCTTCCTGCCTGACACTAATGGCTGGCTTGTTCTGAGGCAGCTAAAGAATGACCCTCACACGGCTTCTATACCGGTACTTATCATTTCCATGACCAATAATAATGAGCTTGGAATTGCTCTTGGAGCAACATACTCCTTTACGAAACCAATAAAAAGAATTGAACTGGTAACTTCTCTCAAAGGAATTACGGGGAAGTTCCGGTTCGAATATCCTAAGATTCTTATCGTAGATGATGACGAGAATACTGTAGAACTACTAAGCTTAATGGTTGAGCCCGAGGGCTTTGAGGTTATCAAAGCTTACAGCGGGAGGGAAGGGTTGCAAAAGCTTTTCTCAGAGCAGCAGCCTGATATCCTGATTCTTGACCTCATGATGCCGGAAATCAGCGGATTTGATGTCATATCCAGCCTGAGGGCTGATGTGCGCACAAAAGATATTCCTCTTATTGTATGTACTTCCGGCGAGCTTACTGAGAAGAATCTCGAAGAATTGAACAGTGAGCTGAAAGGGCATCTTATTTCTATTATGAAAAAAGGCACTTTCGGAAGAAAAGAGTTAATTAATAGGATAAAACAATTAGCTATGCTGAAGAGGCGTAATGATGAAGAAAATCCTGATTGTCGAAGATAATCCCATGAATATGGAACTGATTCTGGACCTTCTGGAATTCTATGGACATAACGTAACTAAAGCCGAGGATGGGATAAAGGCTCTTGAGCGCCTTGCTCAAAAAAAATTCGATATTATTCTGCTGGATATGCAGCTTCCGAAGATGGACGGGCTTGAGGTTCTCGATCGAATTAAGAAAAATCCTTCTACTGCGGATATCCCTGTGATAGCGGTTACGGCCCATGCTATGAAAGGCAGTGAGGAACATTTCATAGAAATGGGCTGCGTGGACTATGTCTCCAAACCCATAGATATCCACAGATTCAGGGCTCTGATCGATAAATATCTGGAAGAAGACTCATCCTGACTTCATAAAGGTAGTTATAATTTCTCCAGCAGTGTGGACAGGTCTTTATAGTGCAAAAATAGTTCTTCGCACCATTTGAGTGCACTCTCGTCAAAGCTCATAAGGCGTTGATGGTCGAACTTTCCTTTTTTGTCGAAAAGCACAAGCGAGCAGAAACGCTCTGTCACTACATTTTTGAGGGTTACGTTTTTGTCACAGATGTAAATCTGAACATTTTCTGATTCCACAAGAGATTTCAGATCCTCATAGTAATCCTTTTTCATCCTGTCATAAACGGGTTCTGTCAGGATAAGACATATTTCAGCTCCTTTTCTTGCAAGTTCCGAGTACATTTCAACATGAAGAGGATTGAAATATGAAAGGAACATTTTTACGTGCCTTGACTCCAGGAGATTATTTTTAAAATCTTCAGGTACTTCAAAAAGCCGGTTAAGGTCGGCTTCAAGCATGAAATAGTTACCCAGCTCATCAATCCTGTTAAGGAGGGACTCGGGAATTGCGGTAAAGTCATGGTTTGTCCAGTAATCGTAGTTCTCCTCAAAAACCCTTACGGTATTAAGCAGAGGCTCCATCTTTTCGACTACTATCTCTCCCATCTCCGAGAGCTTATAGGTATTTCTATCATCCTGTAATATCAGGCGTCCTTCTTTTAATTTTTTGATCTGGGGCATTATCGATGTCGAGTTGACGTTGAGGGCTGTTTTTATTTCGTCTCCAGTTTTAGGCCCCTCTTCCAGCAGGAGCAATACATCCTTCCTTTTTTCTGAAAGAAACGCCAGATCAATAAGTGATATTTTCATTTTGTTCCATCTCCCCGGGAAATTTTTAAGTATAGAAGAGATAATTCTCCTTTATTTCTTTTCAGAAAGCAGTCTGAGTTGGCGAAGATCTTTCTTCCTCCAGAAGAACTTCGAAGAAACTTCTCGCAACATATTGCGCTACTTTTCAATTGATCCTTTATATTTTTTTCCAAAATGCATTTATTTTCTTTAAGTTAAATGCTTTTTCTGGCTTTTTCCTTATTTTTGTTTTATCTTTTTAAGGGGTCTTTTAACCTGTTTCTCTTTTCTTTATTCCGAGACTTTTATCCTGAAGTCGCTTTCAAGCTCGTTTTCGACCTTATCGGTCTTTCTCACGGCTTCTCCTTTTTTGAGCTCATTCTCTCCCGAAAGGTAAATTTAATAAACTCTGACTTTGAATTTTTTAGCAGCAGGATTTTGCTGCCTTCACACCGCCTTCTGAAAAGTCTCTGATTCTGCTGGTAAAGATAGGGCAGTATTCACATTTTTAGGTTAAACTTTTCAGGGTATCTTTTCAGAGTAAGCCTTTTTAAGGTATTTTTCTGGGAACAGGCTTTCTGGAGGCATCCCGTAAGTTTCCAGTTTCTGCTCATGAATTCATTCGGATTTTCGTTCTCGAATGCATCACTTCCGGAAATAAGACGCAACGCACGCGGAATAATATTTCTTCTTATTTATAATTTTCTCACTATCTTTACTGGTTTCCGAAATGTACCAATACGAGGTAAAAAGAGATTTACCTGAGCCTGATATTTGGAAAACTTTTTAGAAAAAAGTTTTAGAATCAGGTAGATTATCCTGAGGCCTTTTTTACCAGGGCAAAGATGCCACGCAGGATTTCTTTAGGGGAGGGAGGGTTTCCAGGGATTTTCATATCCACAGGCAGGATTTTGTCAACTCCTCCAAGTACGGCATAAGAACCCTTATAAATCCCTCCATCGCAGGCGTCGTCTCCTGCTGCGATCACGAACTTCGGGGAGGGCATGGCTTCATAGGTTTTTAGAACGGCTTCGGCCATATTCAGGGTGACTGCGCCTGTGACCAGCAGGACATCAGCATGCCTCGGGGAAGCCACAAAAGAAATCCCGAACCTTTCAACATCATAATGCGGGTTTCCCAGGTTTGAAATCTCAATCTCTGTTGAGTTGTCGCTGCCTGAATCCAGTTCGCGGATTGCAAGGCTGTGCCCGAAAACCTGGTTGACTTCCGCTTTCAATTCGGAGCCAAGAGCTTCAAGTTCGGTATCGGAAAACTTAAATTTCTCCGTTACTTTCGAACGGAAGACATACGTAAGTGGGTTTACCATTTATTTCACCTCAGAGGTCCGTTCCTGCATAGGAAAGGTTAAGGCTCTTGTTGATCAGGGGAAAATCCGGAACAATATTCCCGAGCACTGCATGTTCTATAGCCTGCCAGTTGCAGAAAGATGCGGTACGCACCTTGTAGCGGTCGATTACCCCACCTCTCACATAGACCCAGTGCAGGTTCTGGCCCCGTGCGGCTTCAACCATTGAGAGGGCGTACCCGTCCGGAATATTCGAAATTGCAAACCCGGTTACTTCGGCGACGGTCGGGCCGTCAGGGACTGATATTATAAGCTTCTGTATCAGGGAGGCTGAATTAAGAACTTCCGCAGCTTTAACTTCAAAGCGGGAAAGGACGTCTCCTGCGGTTTTGGTCATTCTTTTCGGAGGTTCGTCTTTATATATGCCGTAGGGATGGTCAAGCCGGACATCATAAGAAGCCCCGGCAGCCCTGGCAATGGGGCCTGTAAGATTAAGCGGAGTAATCAGTTTCTTTTTCAAAACCCCGGTCGTTGAAAATCTGTCAATAAGGGATGAGGAAGCATGGACAGCCGTAATCGCGGATTCAAACTGTGATACAAATGTTTTTAAATAAAAGGCGAGCTTTGAAAGGGCCTCGCCTGAAATCTCCTTTTTTACCCCTCCTAAATCTATAGCGCCTCTCATAAATCGGGAGCCTGTGAGAAGCTCATTTTGCCTGAAAAGATTTTCACGGAGTATAATGAAAGGCGTTGTCATTCTTGGGAATCCTATATCAGTAATCATGCCTGAGAGATCGCCCATATGCGAGTAGATGCGTTCAAGCTCCAGGAGAATCGCTCTTAAGTAGCTGGCCCTGGGCGGAACCTCGATTCCAGCAATTTTTTCTACGGCCGTGCAAAAGGCAACGGCATTGGCAACGGTTTCGTCTCCACTTATGGCTTCGGCAATCGGGACACAGGCAGAGGGTTTTTTTCCCTCGGCAAGTTTTTCGATTCCTCGGTGTTTATAAAAGAGCCGGATTTCGAGATTTAAAATGGGTTCTCCAATAACGCTGAACCTGAAATGGCCAGGCTCAATTATTCCTGCATGGACAGGCCCTACCGGGATCTGATATACGCCTTCGCCCTCCATCTGCTTGAAATGATACGTTTCTTTCGGGTTCTGGACAGCTTGGATTTTCCCATTTTTAAAGGATTTCAGGAGAGGATGAAAGCCTTCAGGATATGCCTCATGTAAAAAGAGCCTCCTTTTGTCAAAGGCATCCGTAAATTCTATCCCGAATCCATCCCGGATTTCCCGCTCATACCAGCAGGCGGACGGAAAAACCGTGGCAATCGATGTAGTTTCTTTCCTGGCATTCCGCATAAACGCAAATATGCCACTAAAACCGTTAAGCCTGAAAACATAAAAGAGGGTAAAACCGGGGCTATCCTCAAAATTCTGGACGCAGAACAGGCTTATCAGCACAAAGCCCTTCTCAGAGAGTACAGGCACGGTTTTTAAAAACTCTTTTTCTCCCAGGGGAATATAAAATTCATTGTTTTTTCCCCTCCTGATTTGCGGCTCTTTGCCTGAAACGTCAATTATTAAATCCGTAGCATATCGGGTTGCCAGAACCGCAGGATTCACTGGAATCTGGCAATTCTCTTTTAATTTCGGGCCTGCCGGGATCAGGGAATTAGCTGTGTTTTTGTTTGAATTCATATTCTCTTTGCCTCCTATTTACAGGTATCCAAGCTCCTGCACGATTTCGTTCAACAGGTTTTCCAGAGATTCCGGAAAGAAAACCCCGAGTGCCAGAATCATGAAAATAATGGATAAAATTGGGAATTTCATACCGCGCCTGACTACATACGGAGTAAGCGGGGTTTCCAGCCCTTCGGGCCCAGCCTCTTTCGAACTCCGGGTAAATGCCTCGATTAAAAACCTTGCAAATGCAGCTGATGCAATGACCAGCAGGAGAAGAACTGCAAAGACAAGAGGTTTCGAAAATCCGAATGCTTCTAGCAGGATAAAGAGTTTGGCCGAAAAGATCGGGAAAGGAGGCATTCCTATGATTGCAAAGCTCCCAATAACAAATCCCCAGCCTGCAATGGGCTGGAGCGAAAAAACGTCTCTGATGTCCTGGATCAGGTTGCTTTCGTATTGCCTGTGCAGAATGCCTGCCGAAAAGAAGAGTGAGGCTTTGGTCAGCGAGTGGGCAAGGACGTAAAAAAGCGTCCAGAAGAGGGCAAAAGGCGTTCCAACCCCTATTCCTATGAGAAGAATGCCCATATGTTCCACACTTGAAAAAGCAATCAGCATCTTCAGGTTCTTCTGCAAGAGCATATTCAGGACCGCAACTGCTACCGTAAGCAGCCCAAAGCCCATAAGGAACTGAGATGCCATATCTTCGGCCTGCGTCTGCCTGATAACCGCGTACATCCTCAAAATCCCATACATGCCTATATTTAACAGGACACCGGATAAAATGGCGCTTACTGCTGAAGGGGCTTTTGAGTGGGCATCCGGAAGCCAGGTATGAAAGGGGAAAATCCCGGATTTTGCTGCAAACCCGATAAAGAGAAACACAAAACTTGCAGTCAGCATTTTAGGAGACAGAAGGGCTGCATTTTCAACCAGCACGGTCCAGTTCAGGGTGCCGCTGCCCAGCACTTCCCCGGAGAGCGTGTATAGAAAAATCAGCCCTATGAATGAAAAAAGCATGGCTCCCGATGCTATGAAGATATACTTGATGGCAGCGTCGATGTTTTCTTTAGCAGACAGGATTGCCACAAGCGCGGCTGAAAAGACTGTTGTCAGCTCGGCAAAGATCCAGAATAGGGCAAGGTTATCCGAAAAGAAAGCCAGGGTAGCGGTCGTAAGCAGGAGGCTGAAAACCATATAAAAGATTTTCAGGTTATTCCGGTGCAGTTCCTGGGCCTGCATCAGGCTTTCGACATAACCGTTTGCATAGACCGAAGCCAGGAAGAACAATAAAGCCGCAATCAGAACTTCATAGATACTGAGATGATCCACATAGAAATACTTGCTTCCGGCCTCAAAAGCCGGGACTGCGGTAGTGAACAGCGCATAAAGCCCTATTGCAAGAAATGCAAGGGTGTGCAGAATGCAGAAAGCATTCATTGCCCTGTGAGACTTTGAAAGCAGGATAAGGGCAAGAGCTATGGCTCCTGCTGCCAGATAACCGAATATGATCATTAATCTTCCCCTCCTGACCAGATTTTGAGTGTCTGGAGGCGCTGGTAGTATTCCTCACTCGTGGAATCGAGACCTATTGCGAGGATAGTTATTAACAGTACAAGGATCATCAGGTCTATCACGATGAGGATTTCTATAATGAAAGGAAGATCCGCAACAAAGATTCCGAAGAGCAGGACCCCGTTTTCCATTGTCAGGTATCCTATAACCTTCGTAATCACTTTTCTGCGGCTGAATATCACAAGCATACCCATAAGAGTCAGGGATAAGCCTATAACAGCCCCTATGAAAAACAACTTGCCCAGAATAAACTCATTGAAAAAGCCTGAGAGGAAGACATAAGCAAGCAGGATCAGGCCCATGCTAACAAGGAGGGACGCTGTTGGCTCCAGGTAATTAAACTTCAGGTCCCGGCTGATTTTGATTTTTTCCCCTATCAGGTTTATAAAGATGGGAATTAACAGCACTTTGCTCACAAGTGTGAGGGCTGCGATCGCAAGCAGTGTCCTGTTCCCCTCGATAAAGTAAAGGGACGAAGCGATCAGGACGAGCAGCAGGGACTGAACAGCATATACGGTCAGCAGCGAAGCAATATTCCTTGTGGAAAGGATAAAGGCTGCCGTGATCAGCACAAAGACAAAGAGGATCCTTACCATGTCTTCGAGGAATGCCGGATCTGCCAGGAAGGAAGATATCATGCAAACACCTCCATCAGTATGGTAAGTGCGGAAAAGAAAAATGCCATCATATAGAATCCGGGCAGCCTGAAAAGCCGCATTTTTGCAATGGAAGATTCAAAAAGACCTATTAACCCTGCAAGCAAGCTGGCCTTTACAAGGAAATAGAGGCATGAAACCACAAAGCCTGCGAAGGTAAGCTCGGTTGCAAGCCCCCAGGGAGCCAGGATGTTTATCAGAACTGCCATCAGGATTGTCTGTTTAATGGCATGGGCAAGCTCTATTAAAGCCAGGTTTTTCCCGGACTGCTCCAGGATCATGGCTTCGTTGATCATTGTAAGTTCAAGATGTGTTGCCGGGTTGTCCACGGGAATCCTTCCGGTTTCCACTATAATGATGATAAAGAGGGAAATGGAAATAAGGGTCAGGGTCGGGCTTTCCGGGATTGCGGACCCGGCAGTTATTGCAAACATCTCATGGAAGTTTACGGTTCTTAATACGTATGCAAGTGCAGCAAAAGCTATGATCATTGTAGGTTCAATCACAGCCGAGAGACTCATCAGGCGGGAACTGCCCATGCCCCCGAAAGTGCT
>Ga0105091_10000038_pt1 | contig 42026 bp, 46 predicted proteins | sample PPLLak1March2015_FD_87022 | JGI IMG/M metagenome (GOLD analysis project Ga0105091, IMG submission 87022) | Freshwater sediment microbial communities from Prairie Pothole Lake near Jamestown, North Dakota, USA - PPLs Lake P7 Core (1) Depth... | ecosystem: Environmental > Aquatic > Freshwater >... | reverse complement strand
TGATACTCCGGGACATCCTGCCTCTGAAAAGAAACCATTTATGATTAGAGAAAAGGATTGTATATTCTGTATGGCATGCGAAAATGTCTGTCCTCCCCAGTGTGTAAAGATATTCAATAAAGGACAATAAGAAACACCAAATAATTCAAAACAGGATCGAATTAATCCCTTCCGAGACCTGAAAGTATCGTTGTAAATAAACAAATATCGTCTATAAGGTGCTAAATCCTCTGCTAAATCTAGGGGCAGTATACATTAGTATTCTGTGAAGCGTGAAACAAGATAATTCTAGGTCGTATCAATTAACGCTATAGACTCAAGAGGCATGTGATTTTAATTTAGTAAATCCAGAAAATGCTGGGTCAGTTACCCTAGTTCTTTCTTCATAGATCAGAGTATTCATTCATCATCCCCGCTTGCTCTTTCTACTTTATACGATATCCTTTAACTGTATAATTATATTAATCAAACCAATCAGATTTCATCACTCTCTCTTTTAAATATCGTTCCTAAATCAGCTTCAATGTCATGTCGCTCGAGAAGTTAGTCAACACTATCGAAGTCAAGGGAACTGAGGGAATCAAAAAGGCAGAACTGCGGCGGGAATTTCAAGAAGTAGAAGAGATTGATTCAATACTCCAGGAATTAGTTAGAACTGGGGAAATATTCATTGAAAGGAAAGGGAATTCGTTCTATTGTTGGCACAAAAATTACTATCTGCAGAAATTATTGAGCACGGATCAAAAATTTTCGCTCTTATACACCTTGATAAATTCCATGCAGGATTCATTGAATACCAAATTCGATTCGCTTGATGCGAGCTTGGATGCCGTTACCAAACAAGTGAGAATGATAACAGATGAGATAAAGGTCCTAGCTAGTTCTGAACAGAGATATACTGGTCAAAATGATCTAATTCCTCAAGAACAAACTAAGCCAATCGGGATCAACTATGACAAGTTCAAAGAACAACTAGATCAAGCGCTAGCAGGCGTTTCAAGTTCGATTGGGTGGGTGGAATTGTGTAACTTGCGAAAAAATCTTTGTCTAAAGATGAATATTTCCCGAGAGCAATTTTACCGCTCATTTGAAGAAGTAGTTTCCAACAACTATGACAGATACGAGCTCTCCACAGGTGGCGAAGAAGGAATACAATTAAGGGGAATGGTACACGGATTCGTGAGGTGCATATAAGATGTATCCATACGGCTTGACGGCTAATCCATATCACAGTAGCCCGACTCCAAGATTTTCAGACTCAACGATTTTAGGTGGAGAACGACATAAGGAAGCAAAAAATGCAATCCTTTCATGTATGCATGATGTATGCTCCAAAATGGCTCTTTCAGAGAAAGATCTTCGTGTTGTCACAATAATTCAAGATGTTGGATCTGGCAAGACTCACCTTGCACTTCATATGCAGACGGTTGAAGAGATGTCTGCAAAGTCTGTAATTTCATATGTTGACTTTTCACAAATATCACCTAGAAGTAAGACCGTTATACTCAATTCCATCCTGGATGGATTCAGGGAAGATGATTTGGATTCGTTACGCTCAACATTGATCGGGCTGATCATGGCTTCACGACATGACAGAGAAAAGGCAAAACTTGTCAAGAGATTATTCAAGCATGGTCTGCTTTCGGAGATCAAAGGAGAATCACTTGAAGACAAGATCGGATTCTTACTCCAAAGAAGAATCAAGATCAGAGACGAAGCTACACTAAATGAACTCTTAGGGAAAAATTTCACCGATTTAGAGAAAAAACTAATCTATTACGTACTTAACGACGAGATGAAAGATTGGGCTAGCACGATTGTCTCACTAGGTGAAATGTTGGAGTTTCTCACATCTATAATAAGTCTAAATCAAAAGCTCCTAAACAAGTTGACTATATTTGAATTCGATGAATTTGATTCAGAGGGTGATTCAATGGAGTTCATCAAGGCCATTATTAACTTTGTACTCCCCTCAAGCATGATTCTGCTAATCATGACACCTGCATCATACGACGAAATAAGGAAAAAGAATCTCTCTTTGTATGACAGATTGGAGAAAGCAAATTACAAGATCGATCTTGCAGGTTCCAACACATTTAGCGAGATAAATGATATCGTTCTTGAATATATGCGATCTGGCAATACTACAGGTGAGTTTACCCAAGAATCAGAGCTTGATTTGTCAAGCAAGATCAAAATTATCCATGATGAATTTCCGGATTTCAGAAATGTTCGTTCGATGATAAATATCCTTTACCATGCAACTGAATTGGCTGCCAAATGTGGTGCGGCAATCATCGACGAACATGTGCTAGAAGAAACAATTAGAACAGCGTTTCCTGGATTGAGGATCAAAGGCAGCATAATGTCAGTTCCTGTCTCAGACTTTATGAAGATTAGAAGAATGTCCAAAGACAAGGACATTCATGAACTGGAAGCTAGGGTTAAGAACGCAGTGCAAGATCTAGTTCAATGCACGGAAGGAGAGAGTTCTTTAAGTCCTCCTGATCTGTTTGAAGGTGCGGCAGCAGAGTTAGTAGATGTCTTGTATCGCGATTCTCAAGGGGATAAGGTTGCTGTTTCTGTTGCTCTGGATAAGGAGAGATCTTTTAAGATTAACCAAGGCATTACGAAATCCCAATTTTCAGCAGATGTTAATAGGGTCCTGATTCTATCTGATAGGTCAGGCCAATTTAGTGTACACGAAAAAGAAGTTGGACCTCAGGTGAAGAATGTCAATATGGACGATTCAAAGCTGATTGATTTGATTTATTTTAGTTCAAAATACAGAAATAGTCAGATATCTGATGAGGATCTCAAACGAGCATCTATGCTCGCAAAATCTATAGAGCTTCCTTAGCCGCAGCGCTTTGCCAACCAATTAATATTAATATTTGAAATTTGTCATGTATGAGGTGCCCGCGTGAAGGCATTAGAACTCTTTTATGTGGGTACTGCTTACATGCTGTGTTGAAAGAAGGAAATTTTGGTGAGTGGCCGGGTCAAGATAACGTCGAAGACTACGAACTTGACGGATCAATCGCCTGTAACGTCTGTGGTAAGGATGCGGATTTCGTAGTTCAACTTGAACTAGTATGGGATAGAAGCAACTATAGCCTAATGAATTCGCTTAACCAGATGCCCTTCTATCTTTGCAAAGCGCATGAGTATATTTACGAGCGAATGCAAAATAATATTGAACTAACAGAATACTTCCGAGAAACAGTAAATGCAAACCGTTAATGATTGTTGCAATCAAAGTGCTCGCTATCTCTTTCTCATGAGCAACAAGAAAAAATATTCCAGTTACGATGATTTCTATAGGAATCTCCATACTAGCGGGGCTTCAATTATCGAGTTCAATAATGGTAGCGTACCTTGCATTTGCGTGGAGAATGAACAGTTCAAGAAATTTGTGAACTATGCTGCTGGCCGGAAAATGGCTGTAGATACGAATCTGGATATATATCATAATGAAAAGGATGTTTTTGTTCAAATTAATATGAACATATTAGACACGGACTTTGAGGATTCTTTTTTATTTCATGCGAACGAAATGGTTGCTTTTTTCAAGGCTATGTTAGATAGCGCGTTGATTGTACTGTCGCCGACTGATCCATCTTTAATGTCTGAAAATATTTTCGCAATACAGTTACCGAAAAAGGAAAGTTTGGAAGAAGCATTTCGTATAATTTCGAAATATACAAACAAAACAGGCTTTGAATAGGAATAAATTAATGAATCAACTCAACTTAGATCAGCTCAGCTTCTGCAAATAACCAGACATGCGACGGCCGGGATTTGAACCCGGGTTACCAGATTGGCAATCTGATGTCCTAGACCAAACTGGACGACCGTCGCATCTTACGAGATTTATGAGAGACTATTTAACAACCTTTCGGTGCCTTGAAATCGAAAAATGTACTGAGCAATACTCATTCAATTTTTTACGTGTAAAAATGCGTGAACTATAAATGAAGGGTGAACCATAGAACGCTTAGAAGAATTTCTAGATTAGTACAACGGGTCACTCCAGGCTGTTCAACCAAAAGAGAATTTCTTTTATTATCTCAGCTAAGCACCAAGAGTTGAGAGTATGTGGCTAACTCATTAGAAGTAGCGTCGTGTATCCTCTTTTCTCGCTCACATACGAATCTTGAATCTCTTCAACTACAACGGTAGTGGAAATGAGGTCGCCACTCTTGCAGAGCGTCGTTTCCAACACTATCATGTCTTTAAGAATGTCTGCGTCCGCGAAACTCTCATTACTAGCAGTGTACTTTACTTCATTTTCTGAACTAATCAGGAAAACCTGACCCTTTTGATAGTTGCCGATTCTAATCATTCTTCCTTGTCTTGGCACCGCAGTAACGGTCAAGGCAATTTTTTTTTGTGGCTGCTGTTTTATAAAGCGCCTTGCAGATCCCACAGTAATCTCATAATCAAACGGGTATCCGGCAGTATATTCGGCCATCTTGTTTATGCCATCATTCATGATGATATCGACTTTCTTTATATTGAGACCGTATTTGAAAATCCAGTCGGATGTAGTCATTGCAACCGAATCGATCCGTTCCTTCCGTTCAGTAGATTCTGTGGTGCTGAGTTGATATCTATCAACCCAGTCCTTGTAATCATTACTAATGTCATTTATGAAATCTGCGCAAGTTGACTGATAATCTTGGACGCTGGAGGCTCGTTCAGAAGCTGTGTCTCTAAATACCAAGGCTTGTAATCGAATATATATCAAGTTGGCATCTCAATATTAAGATGAATCTTACTAAATCATGACAATGACGTTGGAGGGATTGTTGTTGTGGCTATGACCTTAACCTTCTCGGCTCTAATCGAGGATCTTAAATCAAATATTGACTACAATCGGAAGGCCTTGAAGAATTCTTTAAAGGTTAACCCCGCAATTGCTTATCAGAAAGTTAACGAGATAACGCAATTTGTCGGGTCTAGGTACCGTTTAAAGTTGCAGATACACTTCCCAGACCAAAGGAGATTGTTTGTAATTGATTCTTATGGCACTGAGAACCTAGGGATCGTATTCGACAAGCATAGAAAACAGTTTCCGATTCAACGTGAGACTATAAAGAAAAAAGCACTCGAAATCTTTGCTGCATCCAAAGCTGAAGATGCATATATGTACGAAGGTAAGGAAGGTGTGCGGATAACCATCGCGGCGGGTAGGTTGGAAATTCTGCCAGGATCTATTCACCTGTGGTGTAACGTTGAGACGGATGATGTAAAGGAATATGTGGACTGGTTATTTGAAAATGTGTATAGTTTTGACAAGAGTGAGTCGATAACAGCCTAGGGGTTAATAGATTCAAAAGAATATCATGGCTGTGTTAAAGCCTACTATCATCTATTGTATCCTTGCATCTCAAATGTGTATCTAGTGCTGCTACCAGAATCGCCTACGTCGGCCTTAATAGGCAGTGGAAATCCATGTGCAATCCAAATTTTGCTCACCTTTGATGGAAGGTCATACTGCAATACGTAAGAATCAACTGTTGTTCCATTGACCGTGAGCGAGTCTTTTTTCGTTATCCTAATCGGTGCGGTGAGGGCGCCTGAAACCACTTCGTCCCAAACAGCTCCTGGAACCAAATATTTAGGTTCTAACGCGTAATTACGAATATCAAGCAATGAAGATTCTATAATCCTGTAAACATCAGCTAGGCTTCCCTCTGGCATCTGCTTATTAGTTAAATACTCCTTTGATAGAAGAATACTCCCGGCAAAATGACGAGAATCGTTCCTTATGTTAAAGTTTGCCTTCCAAGAATCATTTCCATCTTGGATAAAATGCATGGTGACAATTGAATCGACTAAGGACAGTCCTGAAGGACTTGATGCAGTCAATCTATAGTTTATCTGTGTATTATTTTGCAATCCTTCCCCCACAATCCACAAATCCTTCGAAGAGGGTGGACTCAAGAGTGAAGGCGCAGGACCTGAAAAGCCGCCTCCAGCGGCCACTATCACTAAACTAACAACAATCCCTAATGTTCCAAAGATGGCAGTGAGTAAGATAACTCGTCGTATTGGAGACATTATCTATCCCTTTCCAAATTCGTTTGTTCTTAAAATTAAAGAATTAAAAAAAGATTGTGGAGACGGAATTATAATTCCCTCATTAGGTTGCTATTACACTGAATGTAGCGCTTTCCACAAATTCTCCTGTAGGCACTCCCTCTACAGCATTTATTGTTACTTTGATGTCGTAGGGCCCAGGAGCAGGAAACGTATAAGGTACCAACCCAGTACCTTCATCTGCTCTTTGTCTATCCAATTCGTCTACGACTGTTCCATTCTTGGCAGTTATTTCGAGATCGTACGAGACTCCGCTAATGGTCTTTCCGAAGCTATCGCTGAAAATTAAGCCTAGCTTTGTCTCATTTCCTGCAACAATTGGATCTGGTTCCCATATCAGCTTGATACTGTACGTAGCCCTACCGGTTTGCAATACAAGTCCTGATTTCGGGGTTTCCTCTACTGCTTTGGGAGCAGTAGGGCACGCACCAGTACCAGTAGATTGGAGTTCAAACTGATATTGTACTGGTGCGTTTCCTTGAGTGACTGCAGCAAAGGTCTGTGCTTTAACAGGAAATGGCATATTGGGAACAACCCAGATATGGTTTGTAGGCCCATACGTCCAAGAAACATCAACTGTGTTGAATGTCCCTGCTGGTGTGGTAACCTTTGCTGCCCCACCCGGAGATATGGCAGAGCCACCTATCGCGGCTATTTTACCCCAATTGGGAGCACTCAGAGATTGCCCAGGCTTTGGAACATAGGAGGCTAGCCAGGCTAGCGAGTTAGAGTATGCAGCTCTATATTTGACCAGATCAGGAGAAACAACAGATGAACCTAACGCGGTCATGTCCAAATCACTTAGGTGGAAAGTACCGTTGTATACTTGTCCCTGATCGACAACAAATACTGGAGCGTTCCAATATTTGTTAGCCTCATCAAAGTCCTTCAAGCAGATCGTCATCAGAAATGGCCTGCCTTGATTAGTGTCAAAATTCTGAACCTGATACGTATAATAAGTGTCTGGCTTTGCACCCTTTCCCACATACCAATTATCGCCCTGGGCAGAAGCGTGGCTGGGGTCTATTGCATTGAATAAGAAAATGCTTGTTCCCATAATAGTAACAAGGAAACATACTTCGAGGTGGGCTCGGAAGATCCTTGAGGTCTTGGCTAAGTAGCTTTTCATTAACTGATATGTTCAAAAAGGAACTGATAAATGTTTCAATAGCAACCCCCATGCCTCAAGTACCGAGTCAACAGATAACATAAATATGACCGGTGTTCGCTCACTAATGACGTATGTGTAACTGCCCCAATATCCAATTCTATGAGGTGGAGTTCAAGCTATGGGGAATGCAAGTGGTGCCAACACACAAGAATTGTGGAGACCCGCTCACAGATGAACAAGCAACTAAATTCAATAAAGAACTAACTAAATTATGGAATATGGAATAATTCAAGTTATCTCTTTTCCTCCTACGCATATTTTTTGAGGCTCCTTAATGCGTATCTGTTCCTTCTTTGGTGACGGTAAATACCTAGACGTTGTATTGGGACCAATTCTTACTTTTGCAATTTCACCCTATCAGAATCTTACTATCTTGTCAATGATTTCGGCGTCATGACCAAATCCACATCAACAAAATTGAAAATTTAAAGAGATTGACATGAATCAACGTCATACAGGTCGAAAAACCATACGTCAACTTTATTAAGAGCCGGAATGAATTTGGTTTAGGTGATTTTGAATGACCAAGATGCTAACCGTAAACATAGAAACAGGTGGCGTTAATGAAAACGAAGCCAAGGAATGGGTTAACGAACTTACAAATGTATATGCGGATATGGAAATTGAGGATGTCAATGTCTCGGGTAACAAGATCTCATTTAAGGCTGGCTTTTCGGGAATGGATGATATCGACCCAGACGATGTTAAGATGAAAATCGACGAGTACCTCACAATGAATGAAGCATTCGAAGCCAAGAGCGTTTCAATCAATTAAGGCACACATCATTTCCGATTATCTCCTTTTTATTTGTCAGATTGTTGTAATTATTAGATCATCAAAAATAGTTACCCAAGTTTAAATACTAGGACAAGACCCTCATATAGGTCAAACGATGACGTGTAAAGGTATCTGTATTAGACATAGGGCACAAAAGCCTGTCGGTTCAGGTCGATACGTTAGTGGCCAAAGACGTTGCCAGATTTGTGAAATTTTCATCAGGTGGGAAGGATTATGGTGTCCCTGTTGTGGATATAGACTAAGAACTAAGCCAAGAAATCTCAAATACAAGGCAAAATTGCGCGCCAGAAGTAAGAGAGTTGAAATCACTCAACCGGCAATAACGGTTCGGTGAGACCCTAGCAGCCTTTTGGCGGCCGCAGTGAGCTGTGAATTCCATCTTTGGATATGCTCAATGTCCATACTAAGATCCATTCCTAACTGTACGAGCTTTCCGTATGTATGCCAGAAAGTACTTTCCAGCGAATTGAGAATGTCTGAACAAATCTTCCCTATATAGTAATAACAGTCTGCCGTCATCCCGGATTCGTAAAGAAACTTAATTTTGGCTTCAATTAAGGATCTATCGTACCTATTCGCGGCGAGTCGAGAATATGAAGGAATTGATCGTCTTAGTACTGACGCTGTAGCTCTCTCTACCCCGATAATTTCTAGAGCCAATGAAATGATCTCAGATTCGAACTGATTTGGCTCCAGAACCCTTCTGATTAACTCTAACTGATGCAACGGAGAGCCGGGTAACCCAGAAAAAAAGACAAGACTTTGCATAATTTCATAGGCGGAAATCTTAAGTAGCATCGACGAGATAATGGGAGATTTCTGTGACAGACTCTCAATTTCGTTGTATCTCATTAAAGAAGATACGAGTAGCTTTCTAGCAATCGCTGAACTGCTACTTCTTCTTAGTCTTGTATTATTCATGACAGCATTAACTATTGAAGATAGCTCAAGGTCATCAGTATCATTTAGCACAATTCCATCAACGCTATTTGGTATTGGTACCTTAGGTCTCAAAGGAACGTAGAGTAGCTCCGCCCAGTAAGAATCGAGTTTCATAACCTTATGAGGTTGAATACCATTCGATAAGACCAGAATATCATATTCACAACAGGGCTTTGACATCGCTATGCCGATAGTTCTACAACCGACGAGCAAGGCCGGCGACCTTAGGGTCTCGATAACAAAAGTAGAGATGGCTGGTGGAATGTGAATGCCTTCCAATAAATCAAGTTCATCTGGGGACTACCAAATATAATGCAACCCATATGCGGCCAGTCATCCGAACCAATTTCAGCGCGGCATATCCGGGGGATGTACTATGATATTTTGGACGCAATTTTTATATGATGAATAGGATGCAATGTGTTGAGCTCCGGTGGTGTAGTCCGGTTAAGCATTTCGCCCTCTCAAGGCGGAGATCCCGGGTTCAATCGGATTGCGGCAACAGCCGCAACGGAACAAATCCCGGCCGGAGCATTAAATATCAATGTCTCTTCAGGATTCAGTAGTCCGGTCATTCTCTTCATCTTTTCTGACTGACTTGCCAGAATAATAGGGGGACTATCTTACTCTTCATCATCCGGTACGATTAGCTGAATTAAAAAATAAAAGTTATTCGCTTATAAACATTATAGGCGAAATAAACATTATTTTAAGTTTATCCCATGCTATATTTCAAGAATGAAAGTATCATCGGTTATTAGCGCACTATGGTAGGCAGCATTACATCTTGGACACATTGAGTGCACGCTGATGCATTCCGTACAAAAATCGCCAGCCTGCAGGTATTCACAGTCATCACCCGTGTAGAAACAGGTCTCACAGACTCTTTTCAATATCATTCCGATCACCTCAAACTCTTATTTAATGGTTCTCGATAGCGACCGCTTTCCGAGCACTGTCTAGAGAACGGATTAGATTTATTCGACGACCTGCTTATGTAGCAATTCTCTACACCAATAAAACGAATCAGATTAATAGATTGGAAGGGAAAAATACAGAGTAAGTGGATTGTCTTTCAGCCCGTATAGAAATGGCTTCCCAATTTTCTGGTCGATTTAACTAGGACTAATAAGGCTGGCAGAAATACTTAATGCAGTTGCAACTTTCATTGATGACATCAAGAGTGGATCACTAGTCCTCGCAAATAACAATTATTTTCAATTGCCATTATCACTAATTAGCCTTGTTGCTACCGAATGGCCGCTTCTTATGTGAGTGTTGTGATGTAACCTTGTCAGTTCAGTAACTTTAAGATCTGAGAAATAATCAGCGTTGTAGCGAGCTAGTATGGTTTTACAATCGTGGCAGAATACTTCTTTGAATCCCATCTCTATGCCATGTACTAACATAACATTGATTTAAATGATAATTGTTATCCCTATTCTAAGCGTTTGAAGGGCCCAGTGCCGATTTCACCTTCTTGACGAAATTTGTTGTCCTTAAGGAGAAACTTCGAGGCTTTATAGTAGATTACCTCTCCTCTTCTCTCAATAACAGCTAGAACAGAATTCTTTCCCATCTTCGCGGTCTGATCGATCAGATCATAAAGATCTTCTATCTTTAAATTAATCCCTTCGTTTAGTGCATATACCAAATATTTTGAAGGTTTTTTCTGATATTCTCCCCTTTCATATACTCTAAAGTCAATGCCAAATCCAAATCCATCCTTCACAACATAACCTCGACTCCTCAAGTCGCGGTACACTAAAAATCTTGTAAGTACACTAGGATCATTTCTTAACATTTCCTTGATTAGCTGTTCAAATCCAATGCTGATGTCTTCAATTTTTTTTACAACTAATCTATTCGTAAATGCCAAGTATAGAGCCTCGCAATAGCTAAGAGTGTATTCCGAGTCTTCATTTTCGCCGAACCCTTTTGATCTGAGCTGGTCTTGGAATTTTGTTTCAGTTACTAATATCTTTGTCTCCCCAGCTGGTATAATTGCCTCAATTAAATATGATATATCGAGGTCTGAACCCTCAATATCGGCTGACATAACGAATAAATCGGAGCCAGTCCACATTTAAGCATTAAAAAATAGGTGATTTTGTTGAAGGGTAGTAATTATAGAGAAATCCGTGGTATGCCATACGTAAGAAAGGAATACATCAGAGGCAAGCCTCAACTGAAGATTGCTAGATTCTCGTCAGGAGAATTTAGGGACGATTATGATTACAAGATTGAGCTCGTGGTAGACGAAAGGCGCCAGATCAGGCATAACGCATTGGAGGCAGCTAGACTTGGTGCTAACAAGACGTTGGCATCTGCAGGTGAGACGAGTTTCTTTTCAAGTATAAAGGTATATCCTCACGTAGTTCTGCGTGAAAATAAGATGATTGCAACGGCAGGGGCTGATCGATTACAGGAGGGAATGAGAAGAGCCTTCGGCAAAGCAACAGGTCTAGCTGCTCGGGTCAAACCCGGAGACACTGTTTACGAGGCGTACGTTAGCGCAGAAAACCTCCAACTTGCTAAGCAGGCCTTAAGGATAGCTGCAGGAAAGCTTGGATGTCTAACTGTAACGAAATTGACCCAACTTCGTCAAAGCGAACCAGAGGAAGAAGAGTAGAAATCGACCTCCAAATTGAAATATTCAGCGTCGGCTTTTTGGAGTGCTGTCTAAAGGACATTTACCTCGCAGAGGGGCTGTGAAACTCTTCTAACCGACTCCATTTATCGTCACCTGTTTGCAAATGGGTGTTACTCAAAGACTCTCTCAGTTATCTAGAATGGTTGAGCACCGTAGAGCATGCATCAGTGATTCGTTGTTGATTTCAGAAGCCCTACCCCTATTTTCAATTTTATTTTGGTATCGTTACTTGAATTGCCCGAAGTACAGAGGCATCACTTGTTTCTGCTCCTAGCATGAGCGTGTAATTTCCTGCTTGCTGTTGTTGCGTTGGCGTTACGATGAGGCTTATTTGCTTGGTTTGTCCTGGTTCTAATCTGACGGAATTCTCGCTAAAAAGCCCTGAAAGATTACCCAGATTACCCGTCGTGGTAAAGGATCCTGCTGCTAACATATCTGCTGTCAAAGTAGTATTCCTGTTCGAAGTAACATTTATTCTAACTTCCTCATTGCCGCCTCTTTGCAGAGTAAAATTGTTAGGCAAAACAGAAACAGATAGTGGTAAAACTTTGTCCGTCAGCACCCTGCCAATTTTATTTTCAGACCATTCCGAAAACCACACTTCGTTGTTTTTGTCCACATCCAACTGCAAAGCGTTACTTATTCCGCATTGACTAGCGGCATCTCGACATGGTCCCCAAAGTTTGTTTTGGGAAGGAATCCAATATTCAATGAGCGTAAGATTGTTGGGGTCAAAGCTAGAGATCTTGTTTCCGGTATGTTGGTTAAACCATATTGTGCCGTTTTCGCCTGTTTTAATCCAATATGGCAAAGTATAGGCCGCGTCTAAAGTTGTGCTTTGTCCTAAAGTTCTCGGAGACACAGTAGAGGTTGTAAACTTCGTAATGTCTCCTGAAGCAGGATCTAGCCTAAAGAAAATACTAGTCCCATGGTCGGTAACCCACAAATTATCATTGAGGTCAAGTGTTAATCCTACCGGGGAAGTAATGTCGTCTGGCATTTCGTAAGCAGTAAAGGTATTATTCTTTAAATCATATCCCAATATTTGCCCTTTCGTGTTGAATGCAAGTAATGAAACAAACAACCTATCATTATCCTCATCCAGAACAACCGATCCAGTACTTACTAGATCGGGATCTATTCCTTTAAATGAGTCAAGTGGAATTCCTATCCGTTCTATCCCTTCCGCCGTACCGTTTCTCATCTGAGAAATGTTACCAATCCAAATAGATGGAGACCTTATTCCAACAAAGTAAATATTGCTACCATTGTTATCTATCTCCATAGAGACCGGATACGTCGTCCCGAACGCCTCAGGTTTCTCTGGTACTGTAAACATTTCAAAGGATCTTGTGTCATTTGAAAATCTCCAAATCGCATTAAGTCTTTCATCAGTAAACCAGATATTCTCTTTGTTGTCAATGTCAAGATCCCAAACCTGTGAGGACATTGTGGGATTCCCCCTGGCAGGCCAGCTCGGGATTTTATACTCTTCTCCAAATGTATTGGTATTCATATCAAACCTTCCCAACGTGCCATTCTTCGTAGAAACGTACCAAATATTTTGGTTCTGCGAATCCACACCAATGCCCAAGGGCATCTCACAAGGGGCTGGGAGAAGGTATTCGATAACTAGGTAGCTCGAATTGGGATGCGAATTCAACCCACAGAATTGGGCGTTGAACTTTTCTACTGCATCGGCCCTAGACCCTGAAACGAGCTCGGATACTTCTTCGTTACCCTCTTGGGATGGACCTGAACTAATACTGGAGGAATATACTAATGAAATGCCTACAATTGCGATAATGGCTAGAACAACGAAAACGACCATTTTCTTTTTTTGAAAATGTTTCGACTTGTTCCCTCTTTTTTCTGACAATTACTCTTGAAAAGCAACTTTTGCTTATATATAAATTCTTAAGAGCTGATGAAGTTGCTTATAATCTTGAGTGATTAGACAGTCTGCATCAGCTGTCGTCCCCTACCAAACCAAACTAAAATTGAAGCCCAATACTCATTTTCTATAACGCGAATCAATCCTAAAACGACGTTGACTTGCGTTCAATGGGATTTAGTCCATATGCTCGATTCCAGCTGAATGGAAGTTCCACAAAAAATTCCAGTCGCTCACTTAATGAAACTATTGATTGTTAATTAGTCGAATTAATTAGTGATCAAGACTGTCTATTGAATGAACAACTAATTACTTTGATCACTTCAAGGAAGATTAGAGTCAAGATTTGACTTCGTATAGTGATGATAAGGAGACGCTCAGCTAGATCTGCGTAACATGGAACAGCTGGAAACGCACTAATAACAGGTCGCACCACATTCCTCCTGTAATCGTGAAATGCCTAAACGGAAGGTGAAGGAGGAGAAACCCAGGAAAAGACTAGGTAAAAAAGAAATACTGATACCGCCGGCGGCCATGGGGGCGTCTCTGCTTGTGACCTTGGTAATAATTCCTCTTTTCGCACCCCCTCCGAGTCCTTTAGAGGTGTGTCTAAAAGGACATAACGTAGATACGTTCAGTATTCATCCCACCGTAGAAGTATCAGTTAACGGTGAACCAAAATCACTTCCTGCTGGGATCGGCAATGATACCGTAGATGGTAAGGAATGTCTCAAAACCATCCATACTGACACTCAAGGCAATACGATTCACATTGAGTATGTCAGACCTATTCGGCTTACACTGGGTGATTTTATGAAAATCTATTCTCCAGATAATTCGACCATTCAAATTATGGATAATTCGACAGGGTCACTCGCTGAACACCGTCTTAATCTCAGTGATTATGACATTTCTTATTCATACTATTCAGAAAAGAAGGAATTTACAAATGTGAAGAATGCTAGTGACGTGCCGCCGTTTAGAGACAACATGGTAAGCCGCATCGAACTTAATTCAAAATAAATATAATACTGGAACAATTCTTTCTGATCTGATTATTTTGACGAGTAAGACAGCTATAGTGATAAAAGGTGATGGAACAGGCCCTGAGCTCGTTGAAGCTGTCTTAAACGTTTTGAAATCATGTAACTCCCAGGTTGAGTTCGTGGTTTGCGACGCAGGTTCTGAATGGTGGATGAAAGCGGGCGGTAATTCATACATTTCAGATGAAGTATGGAAGCTTCTTAAAGAAAGTGATGCGTGCTTTAAAGGGCCTACTACGACTGTTCCAAATCCTGAAGCTCCTCGTAGTGTCGCAGTTAGCATAAGACAAAGGTTTGAACTCTATGCAAATGTAAGGCCAATCAAGACATACCGGCAGTCGGAGCGAACACTTGACTTCCTTTGTGTTAGAGAGGCTACAGAAGGTCTCTATGCAGGGATAGAGTTTAGAACTAGCGAGGATTCCGCTATAGCAGTAAGGAAGACAACAAGAAAAGGATGTGAACGAGTAGCACTTAAGGCATTTGAGCTAGCCAAAGAACGAGACTATCACAAATTAGTAGCGGTGACGAAGCGGAATATTTTGAAGGAAACGGATGGAATATTTTGGAACTCTGTTAAAAGAATCAGTCGTCAGTTCCCAGGTATTGAGGTAGAAGAGTATTACGTGGATAACATGACTCAGCAACTTGTAAAAAATCCTGAGCGATTCAACCAAAACATACTTTTGAGTACAAATCTATTTATGGATATCATTTCAGAGTGTGCTTCAGGTCACGTAGGTTCAATCGGTAACGTGTATTCTGGAAATTTTGGAGAGAATTACGCGATGTTTGAGCCTGCACATGGGAGTGCACCAAAATATTCGGGAATGGATAAAGTGAATCCTGTGGCTTCTATCCTTTCAGGGGCTTGGTTGGTGAGATATCTAGGGGAAACAGAGATCGCTAGTGCAATCTTTGAGGCGACTGAAAAAATAATTGCAGACGGAAGGTACGTAACATATGACCTTGGAGGCGAGTCATCCTCATCTCGTATGAGCTCTGAAATTTCCCAGAAATCATCTAATCTATTGCGGAAATGAGATTATCTCCTTGGGTTCTATTGTGCTCTAGTTGATGAAAAAATCCGAATCTCCTCTACTGAAAGAGATTCGAAGAACAGTTTTTTCTTTGAAATTGTTCTTCTGGATAACCCCAACGACGCTACATCACTGTAGAATTGAGGCAAGTTAGATAGACTAGATAGGAGAATCAAAATTACTCCATGCTGGCTCAAGAGATAAATTGCAGATTTTATGAATTCTATTGCTATCTCTGAACCTGTTATTCCTCCGTAAATGGTCCTGTCGTAACAAATAACATTATCGTCATTGAATGGAAGATACGGTGGGTTGCTGACAATAAGGTCATATTTCTGCGAGGACGCAAGGGCATTTACACCATCACAGCAGATCAAATCTGCCTTCATGCTGTTAGATTGATTGCAAAATGACAGGGTATTAAGATCTAGATCTGTTCCTACCACTATGGAAAATCTTTTGCAAAGTTCATCAAGAATAATCCCTGACCCGACACCAATTTCTAATGCTGACTTCCCTCGATATCCTGCCAGTGAGTCCAGTATAAGGTAAGTGTCATCAGATGGCTGATATGTGGGAATCTTACGTATCATACTGCGATTCAATTCGATGTTTAAATACTTGTAAGATAAACCATTTTCATTCCTAATGTCAATCAATTGCTTCAATGAATGTCTGGCTTCAGATGCTACTCATGTTCCTTGCTATGTACACTATTTCATTTGGACTCAACTGACAAATTCTCCTCGATAAGTCAAGACCGGATTGGAATCCAAGATATGAGGCAACTCTCCGGACATTTCTTTTTTTCTGTGAAAATAATAGTGCGATGTTCTTTTTTGCATCGTAGGAGAGTTGTCGTCCTGAGGGCACCAATTCAATAACTTGAGATGAAACCGTTGGTGGTGGACTAAACGAGGTCCTTGGAACTTCAAATAATTCTTTAACATTAAAGCAATATCTACATATTACGGAAATTGCTCTGTAGGATTTCTTCCCGGGAGTCGAAGAGAGCTTTCTTGCAAATTCTCTCTGTACCATAATTATCGCCCTCTTAAATTCATGATTGGTTAGCCACAGTATAGTCTCTTTGCTCCTCGAATAGGGAATGTTGGATACACAGACATCAAATTCAAAACTCATCGACTCATGATTAAAGGGATTTGCGTTCAGCAAAAGCAGATTATTAAAGTGAGCCAATTTTTGCTTTGCAATCTCAATCTTCGCCTTGTCTATTTCATAGGAAGTCACTTGGCCTGCTTGTCTGCAAAGGTGGGCTGTAAGAGCACCTTCTCCTGCACCGATCTCTAACACTTTTTCTGTTTTTGTCAGGTTTGCCTCGCGAACGATTTGTTCTAGAACCATCCTATCTGTAAGTATGTGCTGCCCTAGAGAGTTTGGACCTGTGAATCTCATCTCCTCACGAAGAGATTCATCCGAGCCTCACCGGTTATTTCTTCTACGATTCTCTTAGCTATCAGTTTGGCAGGATCCTTTAGACCAATCCTGTCTTGGATATCCTGGAAGGACTCAAATTTCTTAGCTTCCCTCCCTTTGATTATCGCCATCATGTACGTCTTACCGATTCCAGGAATGAGCTCTAGAGCGTGAATTCTGGGAGTTACCGGTTGGGCGATATTTACATAATCGATAAATCTCTTTTCGTTCTCCAATACAATTTTTTCGACTGTCGCAAGCAGTTCATTTTTAGCCGTCTGAGATATACTTGAATATTCCAATCTCCCAAGAACACTGATAATCTTTTCTCTTCCATCTCTTCCTATGTACAGTCTTTCTCCTACTTCGAAGGTTGCGTTTCCATATCCCAACAACTCTAACAATGTGAGTCTTTCTTCGCCAATTGCTTGTATTATTACACCCTCACGACCCCTTACCGTTGAGGATTTTCCGCGCTGGGTGAAATCCAATATGTAGGCATACTCTTCGTATTTACGTTGAGATTGGTGATGATGTGCGTAACTATCATCAGTTCTCCAAGTACGATCGGATCTGTCCACAGACATAGACAATCGTTTAATTCCCACTTAATTGATTAGTGGCTGAATATTTAACCTTCAGCTTTCTGTTTCAATATCTCTAACATTTTTTCCAGCGTATTTGTCAAAATCAGTTTCTTCCACCCAAATGTAAATGACCTCAGTTCCTCGAGCGATTTTGGTAATATGTTGACTAATTCGACTGCCTCTTCTTCTTTCAATTCGCATTCCCTAATCTGTTCCTCGACCATCTTGCGTGAAGTTTTTGCATCGAGTTTCGAGAATCTTGTCACGAAATCAAATGTCCATCTTTGGATCTGGTCCATTTCATCAGGTTTCACCTTCTCTAGAATCTCCTTAACCTCAGGTAATGTGATTATTTCTTTTTTATCAACCTCTGTCATTGAACTAATTCACAGCCGTTAGATGTTTTACGTGATTGAGCCTAGTTTGTAAGATTTTCTGCTTATTGCCGATAACTACTGAAGTTTTCAATGTCCTTCTTCCGACTTGCAACACAGTCCCGACCTTACCATGGTATCTCCTATGGGGGGTGGTCCTATGTTCCCTAGGATCTATCACAATGATTACCTTGTCACCTGGATTGTACTCAGTAAGCAAATAGGATAATCCTCTTGGAACGTTATTCTGCGTCATAACTGAGCGAGATTTCCTCCTGTAGCCATGTGAGCTAGGCATTTTGTGTTCTGTACTTAGAGGCCATAATTTAATGTAACTGCCTGCAACAATCAAACTTGTTCTGGATCAGTAGCTCCCTTCTCCGAAAGTGAGAAAAGCACCTCAGTTTCTGGGTGATAAGGACTGTCTACCATCCTTGCAATTCTATTCCTGCCTGAGCGCTTGAGATAGATGCGGTATGTACTAGTATGGGCTACTACATTGCCACCTGCCGGTCTGAAGGCATCGCCAAAAATTGAATCTGGAGAGGACTGTATCTGATTCGTAATCATAACAGCAACACCGTATGTTTCAGAAATTCTTAATAGGATGTGCATAAATTTATTTAATTTCTGCTGCCTTTCCGAGAGAGTCGCCCTACCCAAGAATTCCGCTCTATAGTGTGCAACTGCAGAATCCACGATAACAAGCTTAACCCCATTGGCATCTATAATCGGGCCTGTTTCATCTATTATTAATTCTTGGTGTGCTGAGTTGTATGCTTTAGCTACAACGATGCTATCAAGAACTTGGTCAGGTTCAATATTTCTTGCACCACATATAGAAACAATGCGTTCAGGTCTAAAGGTATTTTCAGTGTCTACGTAAATTGCTTTACCGCCCAACCCTCCATGGGCTCTGTCCTGAGATACCATTACACACAAGCTGTGACATATTTGTGTCTTGCCAGTTCCGTATTCTCCAAAAATTTCTGTGACAGCACGAGTCTCAACCCCTACTCCTCCGAGCAAGGTGTCAAGGTTTCTAGAACCTGTTGATATTCGTTCAGCGGTAAGTCGTTTATTGTACAATTTACGTGCTGTTACGAAGCTTTTCTCCAATACACCCGCGTCCTCAAGTCTTTGTCGAGCCCGGTTACATAGGATAGCTGATTTTTCGATATCCATCCCCGTAGCTTCTGAAATATCAACCGGTCCTCTAACAACTAGATCCTTGAGTGACTTAAATCCCGAGTTTTCAAGATGCGTTCTTGTAGCGATTCCTATATCCTCTATGGAACAAAGATCTAGCGCGGTCTTTGGAGCATCTTCGTCATTCAAGGGGCTAATACTGGTAACCAATACATTCTTAATTAGTCTTGGGTGAAAGGTTGTTGTAACATGATTTTTCCAGCTGAATAGGCGAAATACAACTTGTAAGAACTTGAAAAGAGATAGTCTATCTAACCACACGCTCCCTGTTGAGCCCGCAAACATAAATTTTGCGATTGATTCGATTACCTTAAATGGAAACAGGATTTTACTTGCATCAATTTTGTCAGATGTAACAATTAAATAGTAAAACTAACGTCTTGTTCCTTGTTTATCCTGGTGCGATAATTGCTAGTTGATTTGAACCTAAGCGGGAAACAAGTCATTATTATAGGTGGAGGAACAGAGGGCTTAAGAAAGTTAAGAGGGCTACAAGATCAGAATTGTGAAATAATTCTGATCACGAACCGCCTGAATAAGATGATCAAGGGTCTGCAAGACAAGGGGAAACTCTCTCTTCGAAAAGAGCATGTTAAAGATACCAGCTTTCTTAAAGATTATGAGAATCCATTTCTGGTTCTAGCTTGCACCAATAATAAACATCTCAATCGTGTAATAGTTAAAGAGGCAAGCTTAATGGGGGCATTGTCATATGCGGTTGATGACCCATCGGTTAGCGATTTCTCCTATGCTTCTATAATTAATGTTGAAGGAATCCTTCAAATCGCCATCTCTACTTCAGGGAGAAGTCCAATAGTAGCCAGAAGATTTCGGATCAAGGCAGAAAGGGTCCTAAGGAGATTAATAAGTAAGTCGGATATTGAAAACATACGACTCCAAGAAGCCGCGAGAGGAATGATTAGGACGAGAATACCTACTGTCAATGAAAGAAAGGAATTTCTGTACTCTATTATTAACAATGCCACCATCCAGAAGCTTATTAAAGAAGATCGCATCGACGATGCTCGACAGGAATTAGTTGCATTAATAAACTCCTGGGAGGGTAAAGGAAACTAAATGACACAATTCGAGCCTCTATATCGAGAACAGCAATTCTGTAACGCTCGAATCACTTACAAAAAGGCTCCCATTCACCTTCTCGAAAGATTCACGTTTAAGAATGTTAGTGAAGCTTATGTTAGATTCAGGGAGCTCTCACCTGATAGTGAGTGTGTTATTTTGCAAACATGCAATAGGATAGAAATTTTTTTGTCTTCGGAGAAAATGCCAGATGAACAAGAGATATTAAATATTTGGTCATCGGTCACTGGTTTTTCAAAAGAGGAATTTTCAGACAATGTAGAGTTGAGCTTCGGACAAGAAGCCATTTTGCATCTATTGAGGCTAACTTCAGGTTTAGATTCTCTAGTGATAGGTGAGGATCAAATATTAGGACAGGTAAGGAGGTCTTTTGAATTCTCGAGGTCAAACGGCCATTCTAGTTCGAACCTCTCATTAATATTCACGAAAGCCCTCAAAGTTGGGAGTAAAGTAAGAACAACTACTCGATTGAACAAAGGTAACGTCTCAATTGGTTCAGTGGCAGTAAACATCGCAGAGAACTATTTCGATGATCTCAAAAGTAGAAGCATATTGATAATAGGGTCTGGGGAAGGAGCTAGTCTGGTCGCAAAGTCATTGAAACAGAGGGAGGTTAAATTCATGATTACAAGTAGAACCTTTGAAAGAGCGAAATCCTTTGCAGATACGGCAGGCGGACATCCTATCGCTTTTGAAGGTGCTCTATCTGGTCTTACTAAATATGATATAGTCTTCGTATCTACAACTGCACCCTATTTCTTGATTACGTATGAAAGGATCAGCAAAGCGATGTCGGCAAGAAATAAGGGAATGTTAGTTTTCGATCTTTCGAATCCTAGAACCGTGGAGGACCAAATTAGTACCATCAAAGGAATCAAACTAATTAATATGGACCAGATCGCCGAAATAGCAGAGAATAATCTCAAACTTAGAAAAAATGAAATTGCATCTGCTGAGCGGATAATTGATAAAGAGGTCCAATCGTTCGCGGATATTCTTAAAAGTAAGCGGGTAGAACAATTGATCGATTCAGTTTTCAGGTCAGTTGAAGCATTGCGAGAAGCTGAACTAGAGAAGGCAATGTCCATTTTTTCAGCAAAGTTAGGCGTAGAAGACAGGAGTATTATTAGAGAGCTTTCCCGTTCAATAGTCTCTACTGTTTTGTCGACTCCTATGAACAACCTGCGAAAAGAGGCCCGAATAGGAAGAGCCTCTGAACAGGATTTAATCAGAATCGTCGAAAGCATATTTAATTATGACAATGGATAAATCTTCGCCAGGATTTCCGAAGGTAAGGCTAAGACGGCTCAGAAAGAATCCAGCGATACGACAACTATTGCAGGAGACCAGAATTTCAGTCAAGGACTTTATTTATCCAATTTTTATAAAAGAAGGGATTTCTGTTGCTGAAGAAAGTAAAGCAATGACTGGCGTACTAAAATATCCTTTATCCGGTCTTATTGAAGAGGTTCAGGACTGCTATGATCTTGGAATACGTGCGTTTATCATCTTTGGGATCCCTTCCTCAAAGGACGAGAGCGGTAGTTCATCATTTAGTGAACATGGGATAGTGCAACAATCGATAGAAGCTCTCAGAAAAGCCTTCGGCGATCAGATAGTTGTTATAAGCGACGTATGCTTGTGTCAGTATACCCTTTCAGGCCATTGCGGAATCTTGAAGGGAAGTGGGGTTGATAATGATCTAAGCCTCGATTTACTAGCTAAGATAGCCGTGAGCCACGCAAATTCAGGTAGCGATATGGTTGCTCCCTCTGCAATGATGGATGGTCAAGTAAAGGCCATTAGAGAAGCACTAGATAGCAGTGGATTCGATGACACTATTATTATGGGATACTCTGCAAAGCACGCTTCTTCACTTTATTCCCCCTTTAGAGAGATCTCCGATTCCTCCCCATCTCTAGGTGACCGGAAAACGTATCAAATGTCGTTTCTCAATCATCGAGAGGCCCTTAGGGAAGTGATGATGGATATTCAGGAAGGAGTAGACATAGTAATGGTCAAACCTGCCGTGCCTTATCTGGACTTGATTAGGAGGGTAAGAGAGTTGACTAATCTACCCCTGTGTGCCTTTAGTGTTTCAGGCGACTACGCCATGATAAAAGCTGCTTCCACTCAAGGTCTGATTGACGAGAAACAAGCAGTGCACGAAATGCTAACTTCAATAAAAAGGGCCGGTGCTGATATCCTGATAACGTATCACGCCAAGCTGATTTCTCAAATACTTGATGGTGAATAGAAAGCTCGGAATGAAATTATAACGACAATTACATTCTGGTTTTTGATCTATGAATAACTCGCGGATTCTTTATGATCGGGCAACTAAAGTTATTCCCGGTGGTGTTAACAGCCCAATTAGGTTCTTCAAGCCATTCCCTTTCTTTGCGGCTTCGGCGAATGGCAGTAGAATAACCAGTAGTGACCACATCAGTTATGTGGATTATTGCATGGGTTATGGGTCACTACTTTTAGGGCATGCAAATACGGAAATACTGGAAGCTGTCAAGTCACAGCTAAATATTGGCTCTCTTTACTGTATTCCAACCGAAAAAGAGGTTATCCTTGGGGAAATGATTGCTCAACTTATTCCGGCATGTGAAATGACAAGGGTCGTGAATTCTGGGATGGAGGCGACCATGAATGCTATTCGTCTCGCCAGAGCGTACACTCAACAGAACAAAGTTATCAAATTCGAAGGGTGTTACCACGGCGCTCAGGACTATTCACTTGTTAGAGGTGACAGTTCTGGGCATGGCACGCCCTCATCAAGTGGCATTCCCAAAGAATTTAGCTCGGAGACGATTGTGGTCCCATTTAATGATCTTGAACAACTGGAAGCGGTGATAAGAAAGAGAAATGATATCTCGTGCATTATCCTCGAACCAGTTCCCGCGAACATGGGTCTAGTCATCCCTGACAAGGAATATCTCACCTTTATAAGAAAAATTACTATGGAGAAAAATATTGTGCTGATCTTCGACGAGGTTGTAACAGGCTTTCGTCTAGCAACTGGTGGAGCAAGCGAATTCTTCGGAATTAAACCCGATATCGTAACCTATTCAAAGTCTGTGGCCAACGGATTTTCTTTAGCAGCCATTTGCGGCAGACGAGAATTGCTCGAACAGTTCTCTCCATCAGGAGATGTGTACCAGGCGAGTACGTACGCTGGTAATCCAGTGGCAGTTACGGCCGCCCTTGCCACCATCTCCGCTTTGAACAGAGGTCGAAATCACATATATCCAAGAATGACTAGAATATGCGATTCATTGATAGATGGCATCCAAGAAGTTGCACATGAAAGAAAAATCCCATGCAAGATAAACAATATCAGTTCAATGTACCAGTTATTCTTTACTCTGACTGATGTTAGAGATATGGCATCAGCCAGAACGTCTGATCTTGATATGTTCAATGTGCTTTTTAGAGCCTTGCTTGAAAAAGGAGTCTTTATCCCTCCCTCTCAATTCGAAACCTGTTTCTTGTCTTATGCGCATGCGGATGAAGATATCGATAAAACGATCGAAGCGTACGATTATGCATTCAGTTTGATGAGGCCTAGGAGATGAGGAACTACACTGTAGGAACGAGACGTAGCAGACTAGCCTTAGAGCAGACCAAATCTGTAGTGGATCTGCTAAAGAGAAGCAAGCGGCAAACATTCATCAATATTCTCAAAATTAGTTCCTCAGGAGATTTAGACGTAAGGCCACTTTACACCTTCGACAGGAAAGGCATATTTGAGAAGGAAATAGACCAAGCAGTGATTGACGGAAAAGCAGATTTCGCGGTTCACAGCGCCAAGGATGTACCAACTGAGCTCTTTTCGGATCTCACACTGGCCTCCGTACCGACTAGGTCTGTGGCCAATGACATTCTAATACATCGAAATGGATTGAAATTGAATGAGCTACCTTCCGGAGCCGTAGTTGGAACTAGTAGTTTGAGAAGGGCAGTCCAGCTCTTGAGGATGAGACCAGAATTAAAAGTAAAGCCAATCCGTGGAAATATAGAGACAAGAATAAAGAAGGTCGAAACTGGCGCGTATGATGCCATCGTTTTGGCCCAAGCCGGCTTAGATCGATTAGGGTTAACCAAGTACATAACGGAACAGTTTAGTGTTGTGGATTTTGTCCCAGCTGCAGGACAAGGGGCACTGGCACTTATTTGCAAGAATGATAGGCCTGAACTGCTATCTCTTTTGAGATTGATTGAAGATCCGCGATCGCGTGCTGAATTGGAGGCTGAAAGAAATCTCTTGTCGGTGGTCGAAGGAGGTTGTAAATTTCCAGTCGGCGTTATAGCTTTATCTGACAGGGATCCCGACCTATTGACCCTCATTGCAAAGGTATTCTCCGCTGACGGTTCAGATCAGATTTTTATTACCGAAAAAGGGAGAATCGAGGATGCTCGAAGCATAGGAATCAAGGCAGGACAAAGACTATTGGATGAGGGGGTCAAGGACCTCTCTGAGAGCTGGGAATCGGCTTTAAAGAATTGGAATAATTTAGTATGAATTCGTCAAAAGTCTTCATATGTGGGGCCGGCCCAGGGGATCCAGGGCTTATCTCAGTCAAGGGGTACAGACTTTTAAAGAAATGCGACGTAGTGCTTTATGACAGATTAGTTAGCAAGGAGCTGATAGCCAAGATTCCCTCGGCGATAAAAAAAATCTATGTTGGTAGGGAATCAGGCAGAGCCACCTCTACGCATCAGTCAAGAACGAACAAGCTTATGGTAACCTATGCTCGAAAAGGGAAAAGCGTATTGAGACTTAAGGGAGGAGACCCATTGATTTTTGGAAGAGGGGGGGAAGAAGCAGAATATTTACGCAAGCATGACATCATATTTGAGATTATACCTGGTATATCATCAGCGATTGCTGCTCCGGCCTATGCAGGAATACCTCTTACCCACAGAAACTACTCGTCGTCGGTCGCCTTCATTACTGGTCATGAGAATGAAAGGAAAAACCATTCAGATGTGAATTTGAAGGCTGTGGCATCTGCTGTCGATACGATAGTCGTATTGATGGGAGTAGAAAGAATTAAAGAGATTGTTCAAGATTTGCGAGCAGGTGGTTTGAAGAGAAGTACAAGAGTAGCGATTGTGGAGAAAGGGACGATGAAGGATCAGAGAGTAATAGTAGGGAACTTGAACACTATTCTGAAAAAGGTTGCAAGATACAAGGTGACTTCTCCAGCAGTGATGGTGGTAGGTCGTGTCGTTTCCTTATCCAATCGTCTTACGTGGCTATACCCCAATGGTTAAGTATGAGAACCATCCAGGGAAGCGGTACTTTGCAATTACACGAGAATCATCAACATCTGTAGGATTTAAGGGGGTAATGGAGAATTACGGATGGACGGTCATCTTTCTCAAGTCCATAGTAATATCGCCTAAACCTAGTCTTGAATTAGAGTGCGTAGTTTCTCGAATTATTCAAAATAGCTATGGAGCCTGCGTGTTTCTGAGTGGAAATGCAGTAGATATTCTTATGGCAAATGCTGATAGGACTGGAAATACATTAGCCCTAATAGCTAAGCTGCAGTCGATTAGAACTATTTGTATTGGTCCAAGAACCAAAGAAAAGCTTTCACACTACGGGATTGATTCTGTAATAGTACCTGAAACGTACAATACCAGTGGATTGATTAAGTGTCTTTCCAGGTACAAGAACCAAGTGCACAGAATAGTCGTACCACGGAGTCAGCTCGGAGATAGTGAGATTTTGCTGTCTCTTTCAAGGCTGGGAATCTCCGTGGACCAGTATCAACTTTATGATACATCAACAAATTCAACTATCGACAATGAATGGAAGCGGTTTTTTTATCTATTGAGGAACAGAAATTTGGATGCAGTCGGTTTTACTAGCCCTTCATCGGTGAAAGCCTTATTCCAGATTGTAGAGAAGGAAGCAAGTCGTGATGATACGATTTACCTTAGGCATCTGAATGGCTTAGTCTCGATCGGAGGCAAAACAACCAAAGAGCTGAAGAAACATACCTCGGGTCGAATCATTGAAGCGGTAGAACATACCCTTAATGGCATGGTAAAAGCATCCAAATTAATCTGAGAAAATAAAGGCAAAGCATTTGTATGTATATATAGCAGTGGGGGTTATTTCATTCGTTCAGAAGCCTTCAATGGTACTCACTATCATCAGAAATTTGCTCTGAATTACTTATTAAGTTAACAAAATATATATAAGAAATAACGCCGTTATAAAATTATATGACAACTGAAAATCTAAATATGGATTATAGTAAGTATGACTTTAAGGATTCAATCGATAAGTATGTTTATTTAAGTAAGAAGGGCTTGGCTAGAGAGACTGTAGAGGAGATTAGTCGGCTAAAAGACGAACCAGAGTGGATGAAACAATTCAGGCTGCGATCATATGATGTTTTCATGAGTAAGCCTATGCCTGATTGGGGTGGTAACCTGTCAAAGATCGACTTCCAGAATATCTTTTATTATGCGAAGGCGTCAGAAAAACAAGGCAAGAGCTGGGAAGACGTGCCGGAGTCAGTGCGAAACACGTTCGAGAAGTTAGGGATCCCAGAAGCAGAAAGGAAGTTCTTGGCTGGGGTAGGTGCGCAGTACGAATCAGAGGTGGTGTATCACAACCTTCGCGAAGACCTAGCTAGTCAGGGGGTAATATTTGCGGATACTGATACTGCGGTAAAAATGCATCCAGACATACTGAGGAAGTATTTTGGGAAAATAATCCCTCCTGAAGACAACAAGTTTGCTGCATTGAATAGTGCCGTCTGGTCAGGCGGTTCATTTATTTACGTGCCACCAAATGTGAAGGTGGACCTTCCATTACAGGCTTACTTTAGAATAAATGCAGAAAACATAGGTCAATTTGAAAGAACACTGATTATTGCTGATGAGGGAGCAGAAATTCACTATATCGAGGGATGTACTGCCCCTATTTACTCTACTGAATCATTGCATTCTGCTGTTGTAGAGCTCGTAGCAAAGAAGGGAGCAAAGATCCGTTATACTACAATCCAAAATTGGAGTAAGGATGTTTATAATCTAGTAACAAAAAGGGCATACGCCTACGAGAATGCCACAGTCGAATGGATAGACGGCAACTTAGGAAGTAAGCTTACGATGAAGTATCCAGGGGTATACATGTTAGGACGAAATGCTCATGCTGAGATAGTATCAGTGGCTTTTGCTGGCGCAGGTCAACATCAGGATGCTGGGGCAAAAGCAGTGCATTTGGCTTCCAATACTACCTCCCGAATTACAAGCAAATCTGTTAGTAAGGACTCGGGAAGAACAACATATAGAGGGCTCTTGCATGTCGCCAAAGGTGCAAACGGGGTTAAATCTAACGTCAGATGCGATGCTCTACTCCTAGATGAAACGTCTAGAACAGACACTTATCCTTATGTAGAAGTAAATGAAGAGGATGCAACCATTTCTCATGAGGCGACTGTAGGCAGAATTGGAGAAGATCAGATATTCTACCTAATGAGCAGGGGGTTTACCGAATCGGATGCTTTGTCTCTCATAGTTGGAGGATTCATGGAGCCATTCACGAAAGAACTCCCAATGGAATATGCAGTGGAGCTGAACAGGTTAGTCAAGCTCGAAATGGAAGGGTCAGTCGGTTAGGTTCAATTTCATGAATAGATAATGTGATAGGGTGAAATAGTATGCCGAGCTTATCATCTTTGAGCTTAGAGGATATTCATGCCCTATCGTCACTCTATGGTGAGCCTGAATGGATGGGTCGGATGAGAGAGCAGAACTTCGCAAAGTACAAATCTCTTCCGTCAGAAATATCGCCTCTATATTCTAAGTATTCCGACGTTAATCGACTTTATCCTGATCGCATAGAGCTGCCCATTTCATCTAATTCATCGGAATCAAGTGACTTTTTAGCCGATAGGATGAATGAACTAGACAAAGATGTCGGGCTAATAAGGGTCGGATCTACAATAATCAAGCTCAATCGAGGTGAAATGGGATCAAAAGGAGACGCCATAATCATAGAGGATCTTGCCAAGGCAGTAAAAAGTCACGAAGGAAAGATTAAGGACGTCCTTTTGAAACATACAGGGGGGCACGATGACGACAAGTTTTTGGCCCTTGAATCGTCTGCCTTTAGTTCAGGGATTTTTATTTATGTACCTAAGAACCTTGTTGTCGAAAATCCAATTAGACTAGTTTGTGCGCTCAGTCAGGATAATTCATCTTCTATTAGTCGCAATCTGTTTATTGCCGATGAAGGCTCGAAATGCACCATCGTTCAAGAGTTGTACTCTCCTAGCACTACTGGGTCTTCAAGTGTACAGCAGGGAATCTTTGAACTAACTGAATGTCACGTTGGTAATGGGTCTAATTTGGAAATGATAACCCTTGAGGCTCTAGATTCAAACAATATTTCATTTTTGAACAAGAAGGCATGGGTTGAACGGGATGCTAAGATGTCATGGTATCATGGCCTATTTGGAGGTCAGACTTCTAGATCCAAGGTAGACAGTAACATGAGTGGTACTGGGTCCTCTGCGGAAGATGTTGAGATCATTTTCGGTAATACTACTCAATCCTTTGATATTACTTCGAACCTGAACCACATAGGCAGTCATTCCCGTGGTCGAGTGTTGGTTAAATCTGTAATGCGCGACAAATCAAAATCCTTGTTTAAGGGTATGATAAAGATAGGAAAAGATGCTAAAGCATCAGAATCCTATCTTGCTGGGCACGCTATCTTGTTGGATAAGGATGCAAAATCTGATGCGATACCAGGCCTGGAGATCGAGACTAATGAGGTGAAGGCAACTCATTCGGCCTCGGTTGCACAACTTGATGAAGCCCAAATATTCTATCTAATGTGTAGAGGATTAGATAGGGATTCTGCAAAGCGTGAGATTGTGAGTGGATTTCTAGAACCGTTGTCAAGAAGGATGGGTCCCACCATCAGGGCATGGATCAACTACTTGTTAGAAAATAAGTGGTCTGGAAAGCCTCTCATCCTTAAGGCCGATGATGCACTGGAACAGATGTTGGAAGTAGAGAGATCGAGATATAGGGAGTCACAGGATTTGTTCGAAAAGCACTATAAGTATCGGTAAAAATAGTCGTAACAACACTTACTCAATACCCTTCAGAACCTCCTTCAGCTTAATTCTCAGATTAGTCATGCTGATCGGCTTTATTATAAAGTCCTTCACGTCAATGGATGGCAGTACCTTGCTGAATTCTTCTTTATTTATTTCAAATGCTGTGATGAAGACGATTTTCATTGAGGGATTTTTCTCTTTAATTTTACGGTATAACTCAAATCCATTCATCCGTGGCATCCGAATATCAGTCAGAACAAGATCGTAATAATCATGTGGATGGCTATCTAAAGCTTCTAGCGCGTTCCAGCCGTTAGTAAAAGTCTCCACTTTGAAGGTATCCACATCTTTTTTAGCGGCGTGTTCTCTGATTTCTCCTAGATTTGACGCTCCTTCATTTTGTAGTGCATCGGGAATGCTTGTATCACTTGATGGCGTCGTTTCTGAAGCTGAGGAGGAGGAGGAGGAGGAAAGTGGAGACTCGAGATCGCGCTTAATTATTCTAAGAATGTCCTTCTCGTCATCAACAACCATAATTCTAGGAAGCAAGTCCCTATCAGGATTGTTGATCATCACTATTCCAGAAAATTACTAGTATTTAATTTTATCAAATAACCAGTACCGTAATAGCCACTTTTACGAAGGGCTAGTCATGATGACCTCTGCCGTTTTCTTTTTTTACCGCTCGTTTTCGCAAATTGCTAGATTCGTTGAAATCATATTAGGGCGAAAGTCCCCTTATTGTAGGCGAAAACTACTATCTATCGAACTTGTAATTCGAGGTGAACGGACTATCAGAGAGGATCATGTCCACCTTCGTAATCCGACTGTGGCCTGTTTGTGCCCTGTGATCACTAACGTCTGCATGAAAAATGAAATGTGAATCACATTCCTGACATATCCAAATCATCTTCAGGTCTTCGGGATGCATATATATGTACAAAACTGCCCTTAATTGGATTTAAGAGATGAGTAACATATCTCTTAGCAATCTTATCCTCCATTAGCCCGTGCAAAAGGTTCATCATAATGCCTTAAAACAAAAATCACTGGAATGTACCATCCGTATGCTATACGATGATTCAACATAAACATATTTTTTGTAAATCCACTATATGACATGTATATACTAATTCAAGGGGAGTGTAAACATGAATGTAGCCCCTCTTACCTCATTATTCTCTGCCCAAATAGTTCCACCATGGGCTTCGACTATCTTTTTTGATATAAATAACCCTAGCCCCGTTCCGTTCTCCGAAGACGAAACAAATTTAGAGAATAATTTGGGCATAATTTGACTCTCTATTCCTGAACCTGTGTCTTTGACCGTTATTTCTATTTCCTTTTTACTTCTAATCATACTTATTGAGATTTTTCCTTCATCAGTAAATTTTACTGCGTTATCAATCAGATTTGTGATGACTTGAAGAATTTTAGCCTTGTCAGCAAAGATGTTGTAATGGAAGGGTTCGTAAATGATTTCCAAATTTTTTGAATTACCGGACAATTGTCTTTCAGTTGTTTCTCTTATAGCCCTTTGAACAAGATGATCTACATCAAAGCTCTCCTTGTTGAGTTTGAGGGTCTTGCTTTCAATTCTGGTGACATCCAAGATATCTGAAGCAAGACGATCTAGTCTTTTAGCATTGAGAATTATCGATCGAATTTGTTCTTCACCCACTAAGATTCGACTCTGGTTCCCCTGAAATCTCTGAGAGAGAAATTCAGCCTCGCTTAGTATAGGAAGTATGGGAGTTCTGAGCTCATGAGCTGCAATATCTATGAATTCCTTCTGAATTCTATCATGTAACTGCAATTGCTCGTTTGTCCCAGCCAATAGTCGATTTGATTCACCTAGAGAAACATTTGCTTTTTCTAGTTCTCTAGTCCGTTCGCGGACTGCTTTTTCGAGTTTCTTATTCCATGATAAGATCAGAATCGCAATGCCTACTGCTATTAACGCAATTACAATTATTATTTGGCTGCTCAAATTCTTTTGTTGTTCTATGACTTGTCCGACGTCGGTTGCCAAATTATGTGGGGAGCCTAAAAATAATGTCCATATGTGTTTTCCGTCTACATTAATAGGCTGGTAAGAAATGGTCGTTGTGGTCCCATTGAAGGTAATGTCTTCAGCCCCTGGATTCGATTCCAACGAGCGTGTAAGAATTCCAATGTACTCTGAATTCACCTGATCAGGAACAGTAGCTTGAAAGTCTTCGGATTCGTAGTTTTTTCCAACCAAAGATTGATTTCGGGCGTAAAGTATAGTACCGTTCTTGTCCATTAAACCTACATTGCTAATAAATTCAGGTGAAATTTCATTCTGCAAGAATGCTCCAAGTGAATCTAGATTTACAACTGCAACCATGACTCCATCGAATGTCGTTCTGTCCTCTGCGTCGTTTGTGTCATTGTTCTTTGTTGACATGATTGGGTATGAAATGTATAATCTTGGAAGCATATCGGGTGAATCAATGGCGTTACTGTAATAAGGAACGTGGGTAGTTTGAGGAATCCTGTAGAACTCCTGGTCACTTAAATCAAACCCACGGTGCCCCTGTAATTCGCTTGTGTTCTGGGTGCTCCAGGCGACAAGTTTACCATCTTTGTCCAACCAGTAGTACCCTTCAGTAAGCTCAGAGGTCGAAGATTGAGTATTGTTAAGAAGCCTTAGACCAACATCCACATGTCCATCATGGATTGGTTGTGAATTTGCTATAGATCTCAAATTGCTTGTCACGGATTCAAGCGTGTGCAGAAGAATCTGGGAGAGATCGTGCGCTTCAATTCGTGCATTAGATCTAACGTCTACGGAAGCAATTCTTCCAATTTCATCAGAAGTGTACGTCGAATATCTAAAGGTAACAATGGAAAGAGAAAGCCCTATAAGTGCAATCACAAGAAGAAGTACAATATTCTTTCTTGAAAAAATAATACCCGCCAATGGTCAGTACAAAGCTAAAATGCATTTCGAGTAGATAAGTCATGCCAAAAAGTGATACCAAAATAGGGGGGAAAACTGATTTGCCTTCTGAATATGATAATATCGTCATACTGTTTATGCATTTCTTGAATTTTTGACCAGTTTAAACTTAATAGACATATATCTCTAATAGATGTTTCACTATTAAATGTCCCTTCCAACGAGGTGCTCACATCGAGAGAAATATTTCGGCTGTACACTACCACCTTCCTACATAATTTCAATTCAAGAAGGTAAAGACGAGTTCTTAGTGGGTGTATTCTGTGAAAGGCACAGCAGGGAGATTGAAATGAAGCTGGTTTCAGTCCTGAAAAGAGACAAAATTCCGGGAAGGCACTTGAAAACTGAAAAATTGAGGTTTGTATCAACTGAATGTATACGTACTTGCGTTACGAATCAGCCCATTTCCAAGCGATCTATGAGCTTCAATGACAGTCAGATATTGAATGAGAAGGAAGACTCTTAGCTAACTGGAATATTGTATTTAGAAAAAAATATTATTGGGCTTACAATGAACATCAGGCGTCTGAATAGACGGATGGACCCCTTTGAAAAAGCTCTATTGGCATCGGTGTATGTAAGTAATATTGAGCCCAGTGTCAGTTATATTGACAGACTAAGGTCAAGAATGTATTTACCTATAAACATATTTAATGATAAGATAGGACACCTAATTTCTAATGGTTTGCTAGAAAAGGATAATCCGCCAACACTTACTTTCTTGGGAAGGGATGCCATAAAAGTAGTATTGGTCGGCGGCGTTTTTGATGTAATTCATCCCGGCCATATCCATACTCTCAAGGCAGCAAAACAACATGGGGATGTCTTGGTAGTCGTAGTAGCTCGGACATCGACAGCGGCCAAAATAAAGAAGGGGAGAAGGATCTATCATGGCGAGAATTTGAGAAAGGAACTTGTTTCATCTCTTTCATTTGTGGATCTGGCTATAATTGGGAGTAAAGTATCATTATACGATACGGTGGAACGGGTGTCACCGGATATTATAGCTTTAGGCTATGATCAGATCCATAGCGAAAAGGAGATCTCTGAGAACTGTAAGGATAGAAACTTGACAGTAAGGATCATTAGATTGAACACACCGGTTCCAGGCATTAAGAGTTCGCAGATCAAGGATGAAATGGGGAATTCTATTTATGGTATCTAGTTGGCCTCGAGTTGAGGACCAGTTGAGGTCATGGTTACAAATACCTTGACAAAGTCCCCATTTTTGATTCCCAACGAGTCCTTGATACAAACAGGTGCGATTACTTCCAGCATGCTATTGTCGTAGTGAGTCCTTTCCAGAACTATAACTGCGGCTTTATCTAGAGCGCCATCGTTTATGATTGCAGGGTAACATTTAACCCATCCATAGGATCTTGAAGAATCAGTAAATCCTCGAACGAATATTGAAGGATAATTGTCCATCATACTTCTCATCCGCATGGATGATTGATTGACTAGCTTCAAGTTTAATGTTCCAGCGTAAGGTTCATAGCCAAGTTTATCATTGAATTGACTTCGATAGCCATTCAACGACATATAGTAAGCTCCTTCTCCCATGCCAGAAACAACCTTCCCTTCCAGTTGCAGGCCTGATCTGTCAAGAACTTCAACGGAACTCTTGATAGTCTCATGCAAATTAAGTACTTCGTCAACCCCTCTGTCAGTAATCATTATCCTGAATTTTTGACCTGCTTTTGTTCGTTCTAGCAATCCTGCATTCTCTAACTCTACAAGGTACTTAGAAGCGGATTGTTGGGACCTATTAATAATATTGCCAAGTTCTGTGGTCGTGATTTCAATACACGCTCCTCCTTTTCCAAACTTCAACAAATGTGCTAAAGTCAGGACGTGTTGCAGGTTAGGATGCATCTAATTGGGGATACCCAATTCTTCAAAAGTATGTACCTTGACCGTAGATGGCTTCTTGCTCGCGGTGGTCCGATGGCCCACTATATATTCAATCCCTGCTCGATCTGCAACATCTATGAGCCTTTGAGTAACGATCCCGTCCAGAACAAGAAATTTTCCGCCTTCACTATCTCCTAGCTGTTTCACAATATCTGAAACAGGTACCTTGACTAGGATCCTCATAGAATCGTCCAGTAGCACCGCTTCCAAAGTCTCATTTATTTCAGAAAACACGTTCTGCACCTTTAGAACCATCTCTTGGTTATGTTCTCCCTGCAAGATCTCCTTTCCTTCATTGTCAGCAATCTTAGTTGTACGCCCTCCATAGGCGTGAGGACCAGGTTCTGATTCATCTCCGTGTTTTCGATAATCGTATTTTGTATCCTGCGGCTGTTGGCTCGCAGTAGACTTGGGATGGTGTGCGATCGCAGGATGACTAACAGCTTCACGTAAAATCTCGGCAATTTCGAGGGGGGTGCAATCCTCAACTTCTCTCCCATTGGGAGCTCTGAGCACTTTATCTATCTTGACCAAACCATGCAGTTCCTTCAAAATAAGATCTCCTGCCCTATCTCCGTCAAGAAATGCCACAACTCTTTTGCCTTCAGTTAAATTAATTATACTTTCATCGACTTTTGCTCCTTCTATTGCAATAGCGTTGTCGAAGCCAGCCCTAAGCAAGTTTATGACATCTGCTCTTCCTTCAACCAAAATAATCCAATCAGAATCAAAAACGCCTGTGCCACAAGCCAGCTGTGCTTTCCCAAATGCCGTGAGCTTACCAGGCTTGCTTGCATCATATACGTCTTTGAGCATTTCTTCCCCTTCGCTAATGGTCTTGGTTGCCCATTCTTGGACTATCCTCTTTGCACGGTCTACGATAATCTTTTTCTTTATTGCTCTGATATCGTCTATGCCGACAAGGACGAACTTGGCTTGAAACGGACCTACCTTATCTATACTTTCAATTGCCGCCGCAATCAACGCGGCAGTTGAGATATCAGTACTCATGGGTATGACAGCGTCTCCCTTCGCTATGTTAGATCTCGTATCAACATTTACCTCAATTCTTCCCACCTTTGAAACTTTCTGTAATTCATTCAGGTTCATCTCCGGCCCTAGAAGGCCTTCTGTCTGCCCAAAAATGGCGCCGATTATATCCGCTTTCTCAACCAGTCCATCTACGTCGAATTTTAATTTAACATGATATTTAACAATACCTGTATTAGGCAATCTCATAACCTCATTATTATTAAGTGAATGTTAGGTGAGCTGGCCAGAATATAAGTGCTTTGAAGGAACAAATTCTCGATTTACGATTCCATATTTTGTTTCCTTTGAGCAAGATAGAACTATAATGTCAAGAATAATTAGGCAAAAACTTTGATCCCAACAAGTTCTGGTAGGATCCTATGTCCTCAATGTGACGAACTTTTCCATTCGTGATTTCACATAATTTCTTTTTGTAGGTTAGATTTACATTACTACCCCTTTGTTGAAGGAGAGACACTAGCCTGCTTGTCAAGTATTTTCCTGTTCGATCCATATCTAATAAAAGAATAATCTTTTTATCCGTCATTTGATGACTATCGACAAAATCTAAAACTCCTTTGAATCTGTTATATTCAGTAACTTCACCAACAAACCCCAACTTTGTGAGAGCCTCAGAATCCCGCTTCCCTTCGACTACTATTATGGAACCGGTTTCTGACTCATGGTTTAAAGTGTGAATAAATTCATTAATCCTTCCAAGGACTGCTGAATCGATATTTCTGTAAACCATGTTGTGAAAAAAAACTATCGCCTTTAAAAGGATACGTTTTTGCTAAAGGCTCAATTCTGTATTTTCTAGCTTTCTCTCTTATACGATAAAGATGGGATTATCCAAATAAGGGAGAATAGCATCATTAATTCTTGAGGGCAAATCATAATTGGTTTTCTCGTCAATGGAAATGAATATTGCTGGTGCTGAGTGGTTCATAATAGCTTTTGTGTTTATCATCCTTTTCTTTGGTTCAAAAAACTTGCCTTCATTTTCAAAGACGATTGGTAAAGCCATGGCAGAATACCAAAAAGCTAAAAGTGGAATTGAAAGGGAAATGTCGTCGACAAATCTCCCAATTATCGGCCCAAAGATTTCTCCCCTTTCTTCTGAGCGAGAAAAGCTTGAAATAATTGCAAAGTCACTGGGGATTGAATACCAAAGCCTATCTGACGACACTTTGCGAGATATGGTTTCCAGAAAGTTGCAGGAAACTGGTTAAATTCACACCAAGCAATTCTAAAGCGGGTCCTCGATTAAGCAATTTAACACTTAAATACACCAAATTTTTCTGATGATCTAATGTCAGAATCACTTAATCCATTTGAAGTTGCTGTAAAACAGCTAGATGAGGCCGCAAAGCTGGCAAAACTTGACAAGGGAATGAGGGATATTCTCGCGAGCCCAAATCGTGTTTTGACAGTAGCAGTTCCAGCAAAGATGGACAATGGAAAAATAAAGGTTTACACCGGTTTCAGGTCTCAACATAATTCTGCGCGGGGACCTTACAAAGGTGGAATCCGATACCACCCTCAGGTTACTGTTGATGAAGTTAAGGCACTATCCATGTGGATGACTTGGAAGTGTGCTATTGCAAACATACCGTATGGTGGTGGCAAGGGAGGTATAATTTGCAACCCTAAGGAGTTGTCAGATAATGAACTTGAAAGGATTACAAGAAGATATGCCTATGCGATCGCAGATATCATTGGGCCCTTGACTGATATTCCTGCCCCAGATGTCTATACGGGGGGAAAGGAAATGGCATGGATCATGGATACTTATTCAGCACTTAAGGGGAATTATTTGCAACCTGATGTAATTACAGGTAAGCCCCTTTCAATCGGTGGCTCCCTTGGACGTAATGAAGCCACTGGGCGGGGTGTTTCTATTACGGTTCGGGAGGCGGCAAAGAAGCTTGGCATCAATTTAAAAGGTGCCCCAGTTGCTATTCAAGGGTTCGGTAATGCGGGACAATTTGCTGCTAGTCTTTTAGCCGAGATGGGAATGAAAGTAATTGCAGTGTCGGACTCTAAAGGTGCAGTTCATAATCGAGATGGTATAGCTGTCGATTCACTTCGTAGTCACAAATTGAAGAAAAGTACAGTCGCGGGTTTCCAAAGTGCTAGTTCGATAGATGACAAAGAGGTACTGGAGCTTGAATGCACTGTGTTAGTTCCAGCCGCGTTAGAAAATCAGATTACAAGATCTAACGCTGGAAAGGTAAAAGCAAAAATAGTTGCGGAAGCAGCAAATGGACCTACAACTCCAGATGCTGACGAAATTTTGTTTGGAAACAATGTTTTGGTCATTCCAGATATTCTTGCCAACGGAGGTGGAGTAACCGTTTCTTATTTTGAATGGTTACAGAACCTGCGGAGGGAGTACTGGAGTGAGGCGGAAGTAAATTCTAGACTGGATTCTAACATCTCGTCGGCATTCAACGATGTATATAGCAATCACAAAGAATTCAACGTGAATATGAGAAAGGCTAGCACATTGCTTGCAATAAACAGAGTTGTCGAAGCGATGAAAATTAGAGGGCTATGGCCGTAGCCCCATTTCTTTTCTATTTAGTTTTTATCACTCGGTGCTGAATGAATGTCCACAAGAGCAACTCTTAGTGACATTAGGATTGTTTATTTTGAATCCTGATCCCATCAGACTTTCTACATAATCAATATTAGCACCGCTCAAATGTCTCTGGCTATAGGTGTCTACCAAAACCTTCACGCCATTTTGCTCAATTACGCTGTCGTCATCATCGGGTTTTTCTTCGAAACCCATTCCATATGACAACCCAGAACACCCTCCACCTGATACATAAACACGCAAGTAGAGATTAGTATTACCTTCCTGCTTCATAAATTCAGCTACCTTCTCTGCAGCTTTGTTCGTTATAGTTACGGCTTGACTCTGCTGTGCACTTTCCATGTCAAGAAGTACGTCAGAATAAATATAATAACTTTTGCTTGAAAATAACAAACTTTTTTTTATAGACGAATCAATTGTTGCTGGAATACCAATCCTTATATGATCATGAAGATCGCACAAGTTGCCATTTCGCAAGGCTTCCCGCAGCCGTAGACCAAGTCGAAACAAAGTCGTACACTGGTATATTTTTGGTTTCTATTTCTGCAGCTATTTTTCGAGTAAATGGGCCTCCCATTGCCCCCACCAAAATGGGTTTCTTCTTCAACTCCTGAAACCCTGCGAGGACATCTACGATCGTCTCCTCTAGAGGATCGTCTTGAAACACGAACCAAGGCATTATGATATCCACATTCGGGTCGTCCATAAAGGCCTGAATAGCGAATTTGTAGTCATCCGCATTAGCCGAGCCAGTCACGTCTAACGGGTTTCCCAGAACATACGTTGCAGGATAGTGCTGCTTGAACGAATTCATAGTTTCCTCAGAAAGAGTGGCTAGCTTTAGTCCGAGATCTTCAAATCTGTCTATAGCCGCTATAATTGGCCCAGCACCATTAGTAACCATGGCAACTTTGTTGCCGGATGGCACAGGCTGCCAAGCCAAAGCCTTAAGTGATCCGGTAAGTTCCTCATAACTATCTACAGAAACTATGCCAGATTGTTGGAATGCCCCTTTGACCACTCCAAATGAACCTCCCAATGAACCTGTATGGGACGCGGCCTGAACTGCACCCCTTGCCGTCCGGCCATTCTTGAAGACCACCACAGGCTTCTTGTGTTCAGAAATCACTCTCTTTGCAGTATCTACAAATTTTCTGCCGTCTCCTAATCCTTCGACGTATAATCCAATTACATCTGTGTTGGGATCTTGTGCTAAGTACCAAATCATATCTGCTTCGTCCACATCGGATCGGTTACCGTAAGAAATCATCTTGCTTGTTCCGAATGAATCTGAAGTCTCCATAAACGCAATCCCAACCGTTCCACTCTGAGAAAGGAACGACACCTTTCCATTCTTGGGACGAACCATTCTTGCATGACCTTGAAAAGCACAGTCTAAACGATTTTCGCCATTAAACACTCCTATACAGTTAGGGCCTATGATCCTTATACCGAGGTCCTGCGAAAGTTGTTTTATTTCCTGTTCTATTTCGGCCCTTTCACCTCCAAGTTCCTTGCCACCGCCTGAGATAATGACGATATTGTGAATTCCCTTAGTTCCACAGGCCTTGAGCAAGGCTGGAACAAACTTGAGATCAACCGTAACTATAACGAGGTCAACTGATTCCTGGATCTCATCCAAGCTCTTGTATGCCTTTAAACCCATTATTTCTGGATACCCCTTGGCGTTTACAGGAAAGATCTTACCCTTGTACTCATGTTTAGAAAGACTCTCAAGAACCGAGTTCCCAATTTTCCCTGTCTCAGGAGACGCTCCAATTAAAGCGATTGATTTAGCGTTAAAGAATACATCCATGTAGTTGGAATTTGGCTGAGCGTTGGATATTACACTGGTATTAGGTTTATCTTTGAGTAGAATTTTTGCATCAACGATATAGTAATTGTCCGGATAGACGGTCATTGGGTTGAAATCTACGCTTTCAAAATAAGGAGCCATGTCAACTCCTAAGCTACCAATCTTTACCAGAGCTTCTGCCACCATCTCTAGATCAACTGGTCGACTGCCTCTAAACCCATGCAGAATTTGCTTTCCTTTCAGCCCTTCCAACATCTCCAGAGCATCTTGTTTGTCAATCGGCAGGACCCTAAAACTTACATCCTTAAATAATTCTGTATACACGCCACCTAGTCCACACATAATTACTGGACCAAACTGGGGGTCATTTTGTAAACCAACTATTAACTCCACCCCAGGAGGCACCATCTTTTCAAGTAAGATCCCTCGTATTTCAAAGTCCTTTCTTAGTCTGTCGTACATGTCATTGAAAGCATTCACTACCTCACCTTCAGATGCAAGGCCTGTTTTTACGCCCTTGACTTCTGTCTTGTGTAGTATCATAGCGGAAACGACCTTCGCCACCAGTGGGAATCCAATGGTCGCACTTTCCTTGGCTGCCTGCTGGGCGCTGGTTACCATAACATAAGGGGGTACCTGAAGACCGTACTCGGATAGAATCTGCTTTGCCAGATCCTCTGTGACTACCTTGTGGGGACTAGATATGACCTCTGAAAGAACTCTTTGGACTCCTTTCTTGTCGCTCATGAGATAAAGTGGGAAACTTTGTGGCTTCTAATTAACTTTACTTGGACAAGCAAGAACTGATTGAACACATATCTAAACAGAGCCAAGACCAAACAAATCATTGGCATTCAAAGACAATTCATGATTCTGGACCCTAGAATTAAATGGAAGAGCTACTTTGTTGCAGCTATAATTACCGCTCCCCCTAACATATACTTCCTAAACTGGACCTCTGAAAACTCCCTTTCTAGCATCCTCTTAAGTTCTGAATTCTTTGGCCATCGTTTGTAAGTTCCATATAATGCCCTAAACCCTAGTCCTTTACTGCCGGCTACTGTGAATGCCAGAAAACCTAAAACATATTTCAGATACATACTAACAAGAGCATCCAAAAAGACTTGGTCCGGCTTGCCAAGATCTACAATCAGTAGTCTTCCATTAGGCTTCAGAATGCGGTGAAATTCTGCGATCGCATCTTTAAGATGAATAGCATCCCTCAATGAATATCCACATAATACCGCATCAAAAATATTGTTTCTGAAGGGCAAATATTCAAAAATACCTGAGGATAATTGAATACTCAAATCAGATTCATCGTCAAGTGATCTCCCAATTCGAAGCATTTCGATAATTGGGTCGTACAGAATTACCTCTAAATCGCCATTCATTTCAATTCTGGCCAACTTAGACATATTGCCAAAACCAGAACCCGCATCCAATATTCTATCTCCAAAATTTAGCTGTCTGTTCAAACACATTCTCCTATAGTCGGCGTCCTTGCCAAGAGAAATCACTCTATTTACTCTGTTGTAAACGGGAATGATACTTCTTAGTGTCGAGATTACTTCAGGCCAGTATGTTTTGCCCAGACCGGACATTGTAACCTCCAATCAGTGCTTGAAGAATATTATCTTTCTTAGAAACAAATCACGGAACGATTAGAGTATTAGAGACTAATGATCATCAATTTCATGGTGCACAGCTTTAGCTTCTGGCGATGACAAACCTACCGCAGATTCTGAAAAAGCATAGTTAGCAGAACCCAGCAAATGTTGATTAATGACATGTCAGAATATAGATCTGTGTCAGTTACTACTAACGAATATGTCTGTGGAGATTGTGGATCTCAATTGCTCCATGAAAACCCAAATACGCTTCAGAGCATGATAGATATACACAATCAGTTGTGCCCAGTGAAAAGGCAAAAGACTTTGCCAGGTCAAATGGTATCGTCAAAACCCTCTCCTCCCAACAAGGCTATAGCACGGCAACCAACTTCAGCGTCAGTTGCCGCTCCTCAACCTCAGGTAAGCCAAATCCCCGAAATGAAAGGTCCTGCATCGGGAGGTGGCGCTACAACTATATCTTTAGCGGGCAGCGGAACAAGCTACTCCAAAGCTGAAGGTCCAATTGACCCTGATTTTAAATCAAAGCGTAGCGTTGTTGGAACATTCCAAGATATAAAGGTCTGGGGTGAAGTGGATCCTCCTGGAC
>Ga0105091_10000037_pt1 | contig 42120 bp, 41 predicted proteins | sample PPLLak1March2015_FD_87022 | JGI IMG/M metagenome (GOLD analysis project Ga0105091, IMG submission 87022) | Freshwater sediment microbial communities from Prairie Pothole Lake near Jamestown, North Dakota, USA - PPLs Lake P7 Core (1) Depth... | ecosystem: Environmental > Aquatic > Freshwater >... | reverse complement strand
TAACTGCATTAGCCAAATTGCTCTTTTTCATCAATTTAGAGCAAAAAAAATACATGTGTAGATGAATCTTTTCCTTTGATTTAGGTTTGTAAATAGTATTATATTCGCGTAATGATCTTTGTAAGGATGAATTGTCTAGGAGCAATACTAAGTCTGGTAAGTTCATGCTGTCTCCGAATAGCTTTCCTCCAAGTGGAGATCAGCCAATTGCGATATCCAAACTTTCATACGGAGCCCTAGAGAAGAGTGGTTGCCAGACTCTACTTGGGGTTACTGGTAGTGGGAAAACCTTTACAATTGCAAATGTGATAGCAGCTGTTAACAAGAACACTCTAATAATATCCCACAATAAGACGTTAGCAGCTCAGCTTTACACCGAACTAAAGGAATTTTTCCCGCAAAACAATGTAGGTTATTTTGTGAGCTTTTATGATTACTATCAACCAGAGAGTTACCTCCCTCAGACGGACACTTACATTGAAAAGGACACTGAGATAAACGAAAGAATAGAGAAGATGCGGTTAGAGGCTACAGCAATGTTAATGTCTGGGGAGCCTACCATCATAGTTGCTACCGTTTCATGTATATACTCTATAGGCTCTCCTGTTGAATGGGACCAGAATTCAATACTGCTAGACAAAAATTCGAAGGTTGACCGAAAGTGGATTATCGGTAGGCTTATAGATGCTCGTTACGAAAGGAATGATCTTTCATTAAAGGCTGGAGGATTTAGAGTTCGTGGTGATACTATTGACATTATCCCTGCATACTCTGAGGAACTTTTGAGGATAGAGCTCTTTGGGCAAAATATCGAAATAATGTCTCTTCACGATCCTATCACCATGGATATCAAGAGAGAGATACAGAGAGTTAAGATATTCCCAGCCAAACATTATGTTGTTAGTGACGACAGAAGACAATCAGCTATCTTAGCTATTCGTCGGGAGCTTGAAGAATCGCTACCCAATCTCTCTTCTGAACTTGAAAGGCAGAGGCTCACCTCCAGAACTAATTATGATACAGAAATGATACAAGAGTTGGGCTATTGTCAAGGTATAGAAAATTACTCCAGACACTTCGACGGAAGAAATCCTGGTGATCCTCCGTATTGCCTTTTGGATTTCTTCGGTGAGGATTTTATTCTGGTTTTAGACGAGTCTCATGTTACTATACCTCAGCTACATGCTATGTTTAATGGTGATTATGGAAGGAAGAAAACACTTATTGATTTTGGATTTCGACTCCCAAGTGCAGCAGATAATCGACCTTTGAAATTCAAAGAGTTTGAAGAGTACATGAACAACGTAATTTTCATTTCAGCTACCCCAGCCGATTATGAATTGAAACGGAGTTGGCAGGTTGTCGAGCAATTAGTAAGGCCAACCGGTCTAGTTGATCCTGTAGTTGAGGTGCGAGAGGCCCGAAATCAAATGCAAGACCTAATCCAAGAGATTCGAAGGCAAATAAAGAAGAAGCAGAGGACGCTAGTCACAACTTTGACAAAGAGGATGTCAGAAGACCTTGCAGATTTCTTAACTAAAAAAAATATTAGAGTAAGGTATATTCATTCGGAGATAAAAGGCTTGGATAGAACTGAGCTCCTGCGTCAATTGAGAATCGGAGAGTTCGACGTATTGGTAGGTGTAAATCTACTTAGGGAAGGTCTTGATCTCCCCGAAGTATCACTAGTCGCAATTTTGGATGCTGACAAGGAAGGCTTTTTACGAAATTCTACCAGCCTTGTGCAGACTTTTGGAAGGGCTGCAAGAAATATTGATGGAAGAGTTCTCCTTTACGCGGAGAGGGTCACTGATTCAATGAAACGAGCAATTGGTGAGAGCGATCGGCGGCGTGAAAAGCAGGTTGAATATAATACGAGAAATAACATTGTACCAAGATCCATTGTGAAACCCATAACAAGCGCTGAGAATGATTCAATAGATGTGAATATTAAATCAATGAGTCGGTCAGATCTTGCTAAACTCGCGCGCAATACAGAAGCTCAAATGATAAAGAATGCAGATGATCTTAATTTTGAACGTGCAATTGATTTGAGAAGCAAATTGTACAAAATAAAAAAAGCCTTAGGAGAACCTGTTTTTTAGAGGACTTAGGGATTGTCTATGGTTGACAATATAATCGTAAAGGGAGCGCGCGAGCATAATTTGAAGAACATAAGTGTTACTATCCCAAGGGATAAAATAGTAGTTTTTACTGGCCTGTCTGGCTCAGGCAAATCTACTCTTGCATTTGATACGATCTATGCGGAGGGACAACGCAGATACGTGGAGTCATTATCAGCCTATGCTAGGCAGTTTTTAGAACTGATGGACAAACCTGACGTCGATTCTATTGATGGACTCTCTCCGGCTATTTCGATTCAGCAGAAAACGACAAACAAGAACCCACGTTCCACCGTGGGCACGGTTACAGAGATTTACGACTACCTACGTTTGCTGTACGCTCGAATAGGAATTCCGTTTTGTCCCAATTGTGAACGAAGAATCAGTCGACAATCAACAGACGCCATCAGTGATTCGATACTTACATCTTTTGAATCAAGAACTGGGATTCTGCTCGCCCCATTAGTACGAGAGAAAAAGGGATCTTTTAGAAAGCTACTGGAAGGCCTAAGAAAAGACGGATTTCCGAAGGTAAGGATTGATGGCGTATCGACGAATTTAGATAGTTACGCCAATAGCAATCAGGTAGGTGGTAATGCCGAGAGGGGGTCAAATTTACCTGATCTGGACAAAAAAAAGAAACATTCCATCGAGGTGGTTGTCGACAGGCTCGAAATATCCAAGGAGGAGCGAGCCCGGATAATTGAGTCAGTTCAATTGGCATTGCGTTTAGGCAGCGGATTGGTTGCTATGCTAGTGGATAACGAAGTACACCTCTATTCTCAGCAAAATGCATGCCCTAAATGCGGAATAAGCATGGCTGAGTTGGAGCCTCGCTCCTTTTCATTTAACTCGCCATTTGGGGCTTGCAAAGCCTGCAATGGATTAGGCTTCAAGCTAAAATTCGACCCTGATTTAATAATTCCTGATAGGTCCAAAAGCATACTGGAAGGGGCTATCAAGCCTTGGCTAGGACGATTCGCTTCTTTCAGGTCCTCGAAACTCAGAGATGTTGGTAAACATTTCGGTTTTAATTTGAATGTGCCTATCTCGAAATTTACTGAAGATCAACTTAAGGTAATCCTTTATGGGACCGATAGACGCATTCATTATATTTACAGGTCGAGAAATTCGGAAAGCAAGTGGGAATACACTGGAAATTTCGAAGGCGTAATTCCCAATCTGGAAAGGCTCTTTAGTCAGACCGAATCCGATTCAAAGCGAGAAGAAATAGCCAAGTATATGCGAGAACATCTATGTGAGTTTTGTGGGGGGAAAAGGCTTAGAAAAGAAGCGCTATCAGTAAAGATTGACGGCAAATCCATAATGGACGTGTGCAATCTTTCAATTGGTGATTGCCTGGAATTCCTTAATCAAATTGCGCTTTCAACGAATGATCTGATCATTTCAAGAACCATATTGAAAGAGGTAAGAGCTCGCCTACAATTCCTATTGGATGTAGGCTTAGACTATCTACAGCTAAATCGTACTGTCTCTACGTTGTCAGGAGGTGAATCGCAGCGAATTAGGTTGGCTACTCAAATTGGTTCGAATCTTTCAGGGGTTCTCTATGTCCTAGATGAGCCAACCATTGGGTTACATCAAAGGGACAATGCAAAGCTCATTGCAACTCTGAAAAAACTTAGGGAATTAGGGAATTCGCTTATCATCGTCGAACATGATGAGGAGGTAATAAGAAGTTCTGATTGGGTACTGGATCTGGGACCAGGAGCTGGTAACCATGGAGGCAAGGTTGTAGCAAGTGGGAATGTAGAAGACGTATCTAAGTCGGTTGAATCAGTTACCGGCCAATACCTAACTGGCGTGTTGCTTGTCACAAGACCAAAGGATAAGAGAAGGAGTGCAAATAAATTCATCACAGTCCTTAGAGCAGAAGAGAATAATTTAAAGAACATTGATGTCTCCTTCCCGCTGGGTTGTTTAACTCTAGTTACTGGTGTCTCTGGTTCGGGGAAGTCCACTCTGGTCAATGATATACTGTTTAGAGGATTATCTGCTCATTTCTATCATTCTCGAGAACGGATAGGGAAACACAAAGGGATTAGTGGACTTGAGTTGGTGGACAAGGTTATTGGAATCGATCAATCCCCAATTGGTCGTACTCCCAGATCAAATGCTGCAACCTATGTAAATGCATTCACTCCTATAAGAGAACTATTCTCAAATACTCCTATGGCGAAGGAAAAAGGATTCAAGCCTGGAAGATTTTCCTTTAATGTTCCCGATGGCAGATGCGAAGAATGCGAAGGTGTCGGGGTAAAGCGAATTGAGATGCAGTTCCTAGCTGACGTGTATGTAACCTGCGATACCTGTAAGGGTAAAAGGTACAATTCAGAAACTCTAAGCATTACCTTCAAAAAAAAGACAGTCGCAGAAATCTTGGCTATGACTGTCGATGAAGCACTAGAGTTCTTTTCGAATATTCCAAGCATATACAGAAAATTAGTCTTTCTTAGTAACGTTGGTCTAGGTTACATACGTCTGGGGCAACCGGCGACAACGCTTTCGGGCGGGGAATCTCAAAGGATCAAACTTGCGGCAGAACTATCGAAAAAAGATACAGGAAATACTGTCTATATCCTTGATGAGCCTACTACTGGGCTACATTTCGCAGATGTTAGCAAATTGCTTTATGTCTTGCAAAGATTGGTTGACATTGGCAACACTGTGATCGTTATAGAGCATAATTTAGATGTGATCGCCTCTGCCGACTGGATAATTGATCTTGGGCCTGAAGGAGGACAATTGGGAGGAAGGATAGTTGCTTCCGGCACACCGGAAGAGATAGCACGAAATGATTGCAGTCACACAGGTAAATACCTCAAATCAAAATTGTTTCCAAACCAGGTACTTAACACTATGATAAGAGAACAGGATGCAAGAAAATGAGCCTAGAACAAAAAATCATTCACATTCCCGACTGTCCGGGTGTCTATTTTATGAAAGATCAGAGCGGTCGAGTAATATATATTGGCAAAGCAAAAAATCTAAAAAAGAGACTAAAAAGTTATGTTGTGAACAAGTTTAATGATGGTTATCACGCAATCAAGACAGCACGATTACTCTCAAGGGTTTCAGACATTGATTTCATTGTCACACTCAATGAAACAGAAGCATTTCTTCTCGAATCAAGTTTGATAAAACAGTATAGGCCAATGTTTAATATTGAGCTGAAGTATCAGCAAAAATATACATATCTGAAAATAACGGAGGAGGAATTCCCTCGTCTTCTTGTCGCTCGAAGGAACAGAAATGGCGACTTTTTTGGTCCTAAGGGAAAGGTCTACGGTCCATTTGTTTATGGTAGCTCCAAGGTATTGTCCACAGGATCGTTGAGAAGATTGTTTAAGGTGAGAATTTGTAAAACATTGCCTAAAAAGCCTTGTTTAGAATTTTTTCTTAAGAATTGTGAGGCTCCATGTATTGGGAATGTAACAAGAGATCAATATAGGGACAAGGTGACGATGTTACATGAGGTGCTTACAAAAAGGAGCAATATGGAAGAATTAAAAGGTAGATTGAGAGAAGAAATGACTGAAGCATCAAGAAAACACAAATATGAGCTAGCAAAGGACCTTCGCGATACTATTCAAAGGCTTGAGAATATTGCAGTAAAACAAAAAGTAGAAACAAATTCAAATCGAGGTGCAGATGAAGAATTCTTCGGTTTCATGGCGAACGAAGATACGGGAGTTGCCCACGTACTTACGTTGAAGCGTAGAAAAGGAGTAATAATGGATAGGAATCATGCTAGCTTTGACCTCGTAGGAGATAATTCCTTATCTACATTCATAACGCAGTACTATAATTCAGATAGTATGATTCCAAGGTATATTTATATAAATGAAAAAATTCAAGAGGCTGAAGCACTTCAAAGGTATTTAGAATCTATCTCCGGGCATAAAGTAACAATACTACCAGTTCAAAAGAGGCTTCATCATGACGATAAAAGTAAAATTATGGATTTAATTATGACAAACCTATTTCTCTACGTCGAACAAGGGTATCACCCGTCTCTTCTAAATCTTAGGAACAGGCTACAATTAGAATCTATACCATATATTATCGACTGTTTCGATGTATCAAATTTAGGAACAAGTATAGCTGTCGGCGCGTGTGTACGGTTTGTAAATGGTGAATGTTCCAAATCCGGATATCGGAGATTCAGAATTCAAAATAAGGAAATACAAGATGATTTTGCCATGATAGAGGAGATAGTTAGGAGAAGGTATCGACCAGATTCTAGTGAGAGTGTAAGCAAGGGTTTGCCACTGCCGGACATGATACTTATAGATGGAGGTAGGGGACAGCTAAACTGTGCAATCAAATCTTTGAAATCTCTTGGCTTGGAAATACCTTGTTTCTCTCTTGCCAAAGGTAATGAACAAATCTATTCAACGAGTAGGAAGTACCCTCTCATTCTACCTGCTAATGATGAAGGGTTAAGATTACTTAGGTATGTAAGGGATGAATCTCACAGGTTCGGCCTTAAATACAACATCAACATTCGCAGAAGTGCGGTTGGGAACCAATGACCAAGTATAATATTTCAGACAACCATTTTTTGGATGCTATTTGAGCCTGAAAACTGCGGAAACAGATTTATGAGGTGAGTAGGTACCTATTGCAAAAGCCAGTGTTTGTCATCGCTGGAACAACTAGCGGTGTAGGAAAAACGACTGTATCAATGGGAATTATGCGTAAACTTGTAGAATGTGGATTTATGGTTCAACCCTTTAAGATTGGTCCAGACTTTATCGATCCTTGTTACCATACTTTCGTTACTGGTCGTCAGTCAAGGAACCTTGATCTCTGGCTAATGGGAAAAAAAGGAGTTGTAGAATGTTTTGATAGAAGTTCTTGGGATGCAGATCTCTCTGTAATTGAGGGGGTAATGGGCCTATTTGACGGGATCTCTGGGAAGAGGAATTTCGGAAGTACTGCGCATGTCTCTAAGATACTTGATGCTTCAGTTATCTTAGTAGTAGATGCAGCCAAAACTTCACAATCCGTAGCTGCTATGATTCTTGGGTATACAAAGTTTGATCCTTGCCTGAATGTGGCCGGGATTATCATAAACAATGTTGGGAGCCAAAAACATTCTAACATGATACTTGAAGCATTGGGTGTTCCCGTAAAGAAAAAACTTCTTGGGATCATTTACAGAAATGAGGAGATCCGTTCCGCCGAAAGGTATTTGGGGCTTATCCCCCCTATAGAAATTAAAGGCAAGGCTAAAAATGCTATTCTGAATTGTGCTAAATATGTTGCTGATCAGATCAACCTTGATAGCTTACTGCCGCTTAAGAGCCGCAAAAGAAATCAAATTAAAGCTCACCGACAGCTTAAAAAAGAAAGAGAACCCTTATGTAAAATTGCCGTCGCATTTGATGAATCATTTAATTTTTATTATGATGATAATCTAAGGGCACTTAGGAAAAATGGTGCCTCGTTAGTTTTTTTTAGCCCTATCAAAGATATGTCGGTACCGAAGGATGCTGACGGACTCCTGATAGGTGGAGGTTTTCCCGAAATATTGGCGCAACGATTAGAAATGAATCATTCAATGAAAATGTCAATACACAAATCGATTGTCAATGGAATGCCCACAATGGCGGAATGTGGCGGGTTAATGTACTTGACAAAAGTAATAAATGACAATCGAAGAATGAAACGGGGAAGATATTCGATGGTCGGTATTTTTGATACAGAAACTTCCATGACCAACAGAGTTACAATTGGGTATACTGAGGCTCAAGGTAGTGGTGAGCTAATGGATCGAATCTCTCATATCCACGGCCACGAATTTCACTATTCTGAATTAGTAAACGTATCTTCAGATTCTCAATTCTCATTTGACATGCAAAGGGGGCGAGGAATTAATGGGAAATACGATGGTTTAACCTATAACGCATGCGTTGCATCATATATGCACTTACATTTTGCGGATACGAGAATACTTGGAAGAATTTTAGATAGGTGTGTACATTTTAGAAGGCGGTAAATCTCATAAGGTAACTTTCTGTAAAGCTTTTGATTTTTCCCAGTATTGATGAACCTCAATTATTCGGCTATGTCAGCAGCATTTTACTCTCTCTAATATACAAAGCAGATGACTTAGACTGAGTATACTACTAAGGGTAAAATTACTTCGCCACCTTTTGGCTACTAATAAAGTGACAGGCCTATGGTTTGCAGTCAGTGCTGCATTCGTTTGATCGGTGCATGCATTTAAGATACTCATGTGACAAAGTCCACCATTTTCCATAGGAAGTAATGTCAAATATAAAGCTGAATTGTACTTCAACTATAAGAAGAATCTGTTCTTCCAAACTACCATGGGTTGTTTGAAGTGAAAATATGTGGTTTTATCTCAAATAGAATTACTTAACACGAATTATGGCAATTTTGACTTAAATAACTGAGGGCGAAAAATTCCCGGAGCTGTATCAACGGCCTGATTTGTAATGCAAGATGTTGTGAACTTAGACTGCCCTAAGGGGGTTGTCTAGAACAAGTATACTTTATTTTTTAGGTTATGCCCAGAATTGATCATATTTCATGTAGTTCCTGTATTACATCCTAAATACTGCTAACTAGAAGAATTGAAATCGATCAATTTGGTGTTAGCTCAAAGGTATTAGTCATAAACCAATAATGCTCGGACGAGGGTATCATTCATTACTCTCTGCTCGTAGTTTTAAACTAGAATTCATCATTTGAAAGCTTATTCGTATGTCATCGAACATTCTGGCATTTCCCAAATAAGCACCTAATCCCTTGAATATCTCTTTTTGAGTAAAGATTGTATCATGCTCTTCGTTCTCATGGATTGTAAAGATATGCTCTCCATCCAATATTAGTGGGAGAATCGCTTTTCCATACCACCTCAATTCTGTAGGTGGATCCACCTTAGTAATCGTTGGACGATAAACACGTGTTTTTTGAGCCGCTGTCCTTAATTCTATTTCGATCTTCTCTCCCCTAATAGGAGCCCCAGCAATCCCAATTATGAACGGGTTCCAGTACTTATAAAGTTGAAAATCGGTTAGTACCTTCCACACCTTCTCAGGGTTTGATTTAATTTCTATCCGTGCGATTATCTCTTTCAAGAGATAGGCGTCTCCTTTTCAATGGAAATTCTGTTCGCAATAGGCCGAGTAAATGTACTGATTGTATTATTGAAGTTTGGAGACAAAAGAATTCCGACCCACACTCAGGCTCACCCTGCTTTTTCTTGTTCCATCAATGATTCTAGTATACTAGCATTAACTTCGTCCAAATCGATATTTTGCCTTAGATACGTGCTGAGATCACTTGTGGTGAGAATGCCAATCAGCGTATTTGCATTTTTTACCAACAGATGCTGTATTTTGTTATCAACCATCTTCTTGGCTGCATCTTCGAGGGTTGCCTTATAATCAATGTATACCAGGGGAGAAGACATTATGTCATTCACTAACACCTCTGTGCTCTTTTTGTTCTGAATGCAGACTTTTGAGACTAGGTCTTTTTCGGTTACTATGCCAATATGCACGTCAGATTCATCAACCACTAACAACGATCCTATATCCTTATGCTTCATCTTCTTTGCAGCTTCCTGTGCCGTTTCATGTAGATGAATTGCTTCTAACTTGTGGGTCACTATCTTGTTCATTGATTCCAGTGTTAACATCGATCTATGGATATTGGATGAAGTATATTATGGATACGATCGATTCGATTCGCTAACTATATAATTTGCAACTCAATATGCAGACGAAGTACAAAGTGATCATCACCTTTCATCCTTGCAAGGAAAGCCGTTCAATTAACTAATGAAAAAATCCTAAGTCTACTAGAATATTACGTTAATTCTGATGCAATCTGGTCTTATAAATTAACATTAACGCATTGATTATTGAAGAGGCAGCTGCGCTACCTCCTTTGCGCCCGATATTGGTAATGGATGGAACTGGGGTACGCAATAATTCTTTTTTTGATTCGAGCGCAGAAATAAAACCTACTGGTATTCCAATTACGAGAGCAGGCTTTACTCTATTTTCCCTGAACATGGATATTACTTGAAAAAGGGCTGTAGGGGCATTACCTATAACCACTATACCATTTTGAATCTGAGCTGCCGAAAAATCCATTGCAACCTGAGATCGGGTCAGGTTATTATCTCGAGAGTACTTAGTAACTGAATCCTCTGAAATCCGACACAAAGTTTTCAGATTCAATTCCTTTGCCAACTGCTTATTTATGCCTGATAATACCATTTCTACATCGGATACAACATGGCATCCATTCTCAATCGCTGCAAAAGATGATGCGAATACGTCTCCATGAAAGGTAATTTTTTCTTTCCCTGCAAAATCAAAATCAGCCGTAGCATGGATCACCCTTCTTACGATTGCCCATTCAAGTGCATTATAGGTATGCGCTCCCACTTCACTATCGATTATCGCGAAACTATCATTCTCGATTCCAAATGCTTTAGTTGACATTTTGCGCAGATCATGATCTGCGTTGTAGTAATTAGGTCTGGGGGAAGATTCCTCGCTCAACTTCCATTGCCCTTTCCAAAACTATATTTGCTAATTGACGGTCAGCTCCCAAATGCTCTGTGAGGTACATATTGGTTGGATGTTGTTCCTTGATCGACGTATTGATTTCTCGCATTATGTCATATTTAATGTGAGCTCCTTTGTGCAAAAAATATGGAACTACCAGAAGACATTTGGGTGAAGAGGCCAAGGAATTTCTGATGCCCTCCATGATATCGGGCTCGTCGAGCTCAAGGAAACAGAATCGGACGCTTCTGAAATAAGACTTAAGTAAATCTACCATATAGTTGAACGCTTCTCTAGCCCTTCTATCACTACTACCATGACCAATTAGTAATAAATCACACTCCGAGTTTGGCAGCTGTAGGGCGTGCTCTCGCTTAGCTTCGTGGACTCTATTTACCACGACTTCGACCATCCGGGTGTTCCTGCTAAGTGGCCTGGCGATAGCCACTCGAACATCTTTTTTCACAGATATCGATGCTGCTTTCTTCACAGAATCCTTCAACTTCATACCCGGATACAGAAAGTATGGAATAATGGTGATGAAGTCGGCGCCGTTAGCAATGCATTTTGAAATCCCGTCCTCGATATATGGGGGAACCACTTCCAAAAAGCAGTAAGTTGTATATCCGTACTTGCCAGGATAGGTCCTGTTAATAGTTGAGCAAATAATCTCCAACTCTTCTTTAACTTCGGGCTCTCTACTGCCTCTATCAACGATCAGCATCGCCTTAATCAATTACTCAAATTCCATCCTAGCAATGGAAAGAGTAAGGTCAGGGGGAAATTTAAGTTTGGAGAGCACTAGAACGCCTTTAGAGCTCAACAGTGCAGCTGCTTCAGATACACTCTTGGTGCCCTGAAACCGTCCCACTTGTTCTGATGGATTAGGAACGTGGATTTCAGAAAGCTGATCGTCGCTGAAGGCTTCTATTGGAATTTGGTATGATCTTGAAAAATCAAGTAACCCACTGGCCTGGGCTTTATTTTCAATTGTAGCTATATTTCTTATACTCTTAAAGCTCAAAAGATTGTCCTGGAATACCCCAAAAATTGCCGATTCTATCTTTTCCTTGGTCGTATTCCAATGTATCCCGATCCCTACGACAAGACTCTTAGGTCTGTAGATTACCGATTTAGATGAAATTTCCTCATCTCGTAGAATCCTATCTGTAATTATTAGGCCGGCACGGAACTCTTCAGACTTCAGGTTATCAAGTCCTGGCACTGGTCTGACGTTCCGAGGAAGACCCTTCCTTGGCCACCAATTGCGCTCTCCGGAGTCTTGGTAGAGCCCTATAGGCATTTCATTGACCATGCAAGCGCTTACTTGTGTAACGGTATCTAGGCCATCTATTGTCCATCCTAGAGTTCTCCCTAAAATGTCCACAGCTATAGTTTGATTAACGTCGGCGGCGGTAGTTATAACCGCCTTACTTCCTTTGAAAAAGGTGGATAGATCTGTTGCTAACGAATTCGCTCCACCCAAATGACCAGATAATGCGCTAATGACAAAGTTCGCCCTATCGTCGATAACGACAACTGCGGGATCGTATTTCTTGTTACCTAAAAAGGGAGCAATAAGTCGGATCACTGCTCCAAGAGAAAAAATGCAGATTAATGCATTGTTTGTCTTGAATAGTCTTTCCATAATTTGTGAAGTCGGCTCTTCGAACCATTGAATATCTTTTGACGATTCATAATACTTTTGAGGGACATAAATCTTAACCTCAGGCCAATGTATCCTTATACACTTGGCAATTCTGATTCCATTCTTGGTTATTGCTACTACACTAATGGCTGATGGTCTTGGGTGATACAGATTCGATCCTATTGGGTTGGGTTCCTAAACCCTCTTTTATTCCTATTCATAGTAAGCGGATCATTGAAATCTGCGCGGATAAGATGCAGAAAAGAACTACATCTTTGATCCTCTATCAGAACCTGCGCTCAGTCGGGACTTTCCGTCATCATCTCCACTATGAATGAGGAATTGTGGTGTAATCATGTGGCTCAGCGGTGGGAATTTTAGGACTGGGTCATTATATTTAAATGGTATAAGTTAAGCAATTCTTTTCTAGATTTTCGTGAACTCATGGCGAGCCATTCACTGTCGCCATATCGAAAGAGAGTGAATTAGAGAGACTTCATTTGTACCATTACTGGCTATAATTTGTCCTTGGGTAAAGGCCACATACCCTTCCATCGAAATCAAACATTATAATTTGGAGATTCAACAAACGTTCGTCATCCTTGATTAATGATGCATAAGCGCGTTTGCAGATCAGGTCAAAGTATCCTGATATCCCATGCTCGGTTATGATCTCTTGAACGTGACGTGCTGTGTTAGCTTTCATTATTTTAGTTAGAATATCTTCGGAGCAAGCGCAGTCTCTTGCAAGATTTGCCATAAATTCCATGTCAACGTGAGAACCTTTGACGTGAGTTTGTTTTACTCCCATAGCTATTTTCGTAAGCTTACCAATAAAGCCAGCGATGACCACATTCTTCACCTTCTTGATTCGACATTGCTTTATCGCGTACCCTACAAAGTCCCCCATCTGTATAAGGGAATGCTCTGGGAGAGTGTCATTAAAAAATTTTTTAACAAACTCCTCACTCCTACCGCCTGTTGTCAACGCAACGGTGTCAACACCCATAGCTAATGCCACATCTAAGCTTTGTCGGATCGATGCTGCAAATGATGCCGTAGAATAAGGAATAACAATGCCTGTTGTTCCCAGTATCGATATTCCACCCAGTATACCTAACCGAGGATTATCGGTTTTTTGCGCGATGGTCTCCCCCATAGGTACCGATATCATTACTGTAATTCCTTTAGTTTCAATGAGTCCATCCACAACCTCCAAAGCAGCTGTCTTGATCATCATGGATGGCACAGGATTTATCGCAGCTGCTCCTATTGGAAGGCCTAACCCAGGCTTTGTTACATGTCCGACACCTTTCCCTCCTTCTATTCTGATAGCACCAATGTCATCATTTAGTGAAACAGTAGATTGGATCTGTGCACCGTGTGTGGCATCAGGGTCGTCTCCACCATCCTTCGTGACAGCGCAGGTCACGGACCCGTTACCGACTTGAGTCCACTCAATTCGTATGACGATCTTTCCTCCCAATGGCAACGAAACCTCCACACAATCTACTTTCTCCCCCGATAGAAGTTGTATCAGTGCTGCTTTAGTGGCAGCCGCAGCTGAAGTGCCAGTAGTATATCCTTTTCTAAGTGAAGAGCTATTGAGCTTCATTTCACATCGAAACGGAAGTTGTTTGCATCTTCCTTAATATGCTTCCAACCATTTGCTATCTAAGACCATGCTTCAAATATCTCTTTTTTCATCGTTCCGAATAAAGATATGACGTTTAAACAATTACTTTGCCACCATCGATTATTATGGTATTACCGGTAGCATATGAAAAGCTTTCACTACCTAGGCATGCAGCTACTTTGGCGACCTCCTCCGCTGAGCCCCACCTCTTCATCGCCGATTCACTTATTGCTCTCTTCCTTCCTCGCTTAGTCATAGAATAATAAGTGGCATCCGTTGCAATATTTCCGAGTGCGAGAGTGTATGCTCTAATTTTTTTATTCCCATATTCAAGAGCAATATGCTTGGTTACGGCAACAACGGCTGCCTTGGCAATGGTATAGGGGGCACCTTCCCTTTGACCTGACAATGCAGGCGTCGAGGCAATATTAATTATTACGCCTGAATTGCCAGGAGAGCGATTAATTTTTCTAATCATGCTCGGAAGGAATGCCCTTGTCATATGTATTGTACCCTTAAGATCGACTTCCATAATGGAATCCAAAGCTCGATCGGTCATCTGATGATATCTCTTGTACCAGATCGCATTTTCGAACCGATGCCCAGCACTGTTTACCAGGATATCAATCCCCCCGTGATCTAATACCGCTCCTTTTACAACTGATCTTACGTCTCTCTCGCTAGTAACATCTAATTCGACAGCCTGAGTATTTCCTTCGATCTTTTGCGAGGCTCTTATAGCATCATTGATATTTCTAGAACATACCAACACAGTTGCCCCTTGATTTTCAGCGAATTCTTTAGATATTGCGAACCCGATACCACTAGAGGAACCAGTGACTAGAGCGACCTTGTTAACCAGGGCCAATTAAGTCTCACTAGAATCGTCAGCAAATTTTGTAAAAGCAAATATTTTGGACTTTTTAAACCAAATCACCTTTGACCCATGGATTGAGTTAAGCCTTATTTTCAACATAGGCGATAGTGTTCCAAAGTCAGCTATCGATAGCTCAGCCGGCCAGATCTGACATCTTATCAGTCCTTTCCCATGTAAATTCAGGTTCATTCCTCCCAAAATGTCCGTATGCCGCGGTCTTTTTATAGATTGGCCTTTTCAAATTTAGAATCCTTATAATATCGGCGGGCTTCATTTCAAATGAATTTTTGACTCGTTCCTCGATTAATTCGTCGTCGATTCTAGACGTCCCAAACGTATTCACCATTACAGACACGGGATCAGGCAAACCTATTGCATATGCAAGTTGCACTTCACATTTCTCTGCAAGCCCAGCAGCTACTATGTTTTTAGCGATATACCTAGCCATATAACATGCCGATCTATCAACTTTCGATGGATCCTTGCCTGAAAATGCTCCTCCACCATGTCTTCCCGCTCCACCATAAGTGTCTGCAATCACCTTCCTTCCTGTCAAACCGGTGTCAGCCTGAGGGCCACCGATAACAAACCGTCCAGTCGGATTTACCAAGAATTTCGAATTTGGGGTTATCCAATCCGAACAGATTTCCTTTATTACTTTACCTACAATCTCCTCTCTCAATTGGCTCAAGCTTATGTCTGGTGCATGTTGGGTTGAAATCACGACAGTATCAATCCTTATCGGCTTTGTACCTTCGTAAACAACAGAAACCTGGGATTTACCATCAGGTCTTATCCAACCTAGTTTTTTTTGCTTTCTGAGGGTAGACAGCTTCATAGAGAGTTTGTGAGCCATTATGATAGGCAGTGGCATTAGCTCCGCGGTTTCATTTGTTGCATATCCAAACATTAAGCCTTGATCACCTGCTCCCTGTTCTCTATGCATATTAGGAGTGACACCCAGTGAAATATCAGGACTTTGTTCATGTATAGATTCTATAACAGAACAAGATTCGGAATCAAACCCGTATTCAGGTCGATCATATCCGATTTCACGTATCACGGTTCTTACTACCTTTTGTATATCGACCCTGCGTCTTGATGTGACCTCTCCTGCGACAAAAACTATTCCGGTGGAAGTTAACGACTCTACTGCAACTCTAGACTCTGAGTCACTTGCGAGAAACTCATCTAAGATAGAATCGGAAACCTGATCGCATATCTTGTCAGGGTGACCTTCTGTTACGCTTTCTGAAGTGAATATATACCTTCTTACCATTACTCCCCATATACCTTAATTCTCACAAGAATACCATTAAAGATCTTTTTCCAGTCTTATAAATAGAACATTATTTCCTCGAATCACTACCTTTCCGTAATTTGCTAACAGATCCTGTCGATTGAATTCCTCAGCATCAACTAATATCAAATTCATATATGTATCCACGTTGCTCATCCTCCCTCGATATTCTACTTCACTTTTCAATCGTACTGCCACTCGTCTATTTACTGAACGTTGTAATGTTGTTAATGGTCTTTTAGATTGCTGTGATGACGCAGGGGATGACAATTCAATTAATCACTTTGGAAGTGAAAGCACACAGGCTACAATAAAAAGGTTCCCTTGTTGGCTATTTGCCGAATATTATGCTATAATTATAGTTTTGCCGAAGCCAGAAGTTTTCATATATGTAATGTACCAGACTAAGATTGAAATGAATCAGTATCAAGACATGTTAGAGAAAATCTTTGATGAGCAAAGGAAGTTAGTAGAATATTTGGGAGTAGACAGGTATCCAAAAAAGACTGAGCAGAGGGTTTCGGCCCTGATGACAGCGATTATACACGAGGCCATCGAGCTACAAGATCTCACCAGTTGGAAGTGGTGGAAAAGACCTTCTGGTTTTGAAATCGAGATGGCTCAAACCGAATTGATTGATATACTACATTTTGTAATCCAAACCGCTCTTGAGCTGGAAATGACTCCACAAAAGGTGTTAGAGGTGTATTTGAATAAGAATTACATAAATCGAGAAAGAAAGAGGTCAGGGTACTGACGGGACACTACTATTTTCACGTCCGATAGACAGAACTATTCAACTGATATATTGCATTGCTCCTAGTAAAATTGTATTCTTCCCTTATCGTATGCCTAATCGATGTAACAGAAAAGGCTGGTTAGGGAAATGTGAGTCACAATTTTCTCATATTTATCTGGGTGCCCCTTTTATTTGGGGTTTGATTTGAGTATCGTAACGGATGTACACCGGTCTAGATTTGGTCGCGGATATACTCTCCTTTTCGGACAGAACTGGAAGATTGAAGATTCAGAAACTGGAGAGAATGCTTGATAAGTACAGTCCACAAATTTCGAATTGTCTACATGAATTAGAGCGATACGACCTTATCTCCTTCGATCCATCATTTTTAGAAGTTACAATGACCGTCAAAGGTGCAGAATTTCTAAATCTGTACAACGATCTTAAGGAACTGGTATGCCTAGATAACAACCTAGATCTGTGACGACAGCACGCCTATCCTAACATCCATGTCATAGGAATTAATATCTGAGGAGCAAAAAAATGTTAGTTTTGACCACTAAGGCAGAAAGTTACAAATCCCTCCAAACCGCACGCGCCTTAGCTAAAGCTAGAAAGCATATCAAATACGCAGATTGAACTGCAAGCCCGAAATATATTGACCAGGTTTCCGGTGTGGCAAGCCCCATACTATCCTGTATCATCAAAGATGCGTGAGTTGTCGGGACCGAGTAAGCTAGGTACTGGAGGTTCAAAGGAAGCCGTTCGATAGAATAGTAGACTGGAGGAATTACAGCAAGTATGACGTTTACAAAAGAAATAATCTGAGTTGCATTTCGCATATGCAGCATGTGAGAAGATAGGAAAAAGCCCATTGCAGACATTGCACCCCAGGTCAAAAGTATGCTACAAATCAGTAGTGGTAGGGTCGATAGAGTGTCTCCAAATAATACGGCTAAGGTAGTAAGGGCTATTAGAGCAGGGAGACCAAATAATAGTTCGGACAATGCGAGCCCAGTCATATATGTGAGGGACGACACCGGTGCTGCGACGAAGACATCTTGAATCTTGTATTCAGTTTTGTAGAATGAAATGTCTTGCCCAAGTGCCAAGCCATAGCCGACAGTTGCCATGACAAGACTACCGGCGATCGCGAGATCTGTGTACTCACCGTTGCTTACTACAAAAAGGACAAACAAAATTGAGAATGGACTTAAAGCTGAAAACAACATCGAAAGCGGGTTTCTCCTTAGCCATAATATCCCTGTCATATAGGCTATGATGATGATCTGTCTAAATGCTATGATCAATTACGTTCATCTCTATAATGTTCTATTGTATTTATTTCAAGTGTAAATCACAAGATTGTTGCTGTGGCCACAGAAATAGAAATATTGAAATTAGATCGAAAAGCTTTATTCGTAAGCTAGGACGGATTAGGTTTGAATTTCTTGATCGCATGTGCGGCCCTATTTGGAGGATTATTGTTTGTAATTGTAAATACACTGGAATTGCATGACGGATATGTCGCTATCGGACAAGTTTTCTTTGACTTTGAAGAAAATTCAAGCAACATAAATTATTTAGTTTTTGATGATACGAGTTCGGGCGTCCGTATTAAATACCCTTCAACTTGGAACGTACTTGAACAGCTTGGAAATATTTCGGGTAACAATATCCTAGTGGACTTTTACCATACCGGGATTAACGGATCACTTGGTTACTCAGAGAATGCAAACATTGTAGTATCAGATTCCCACAGCATAGACCCTCAATCGCTTGATAAATTCACCAACTCTACCATTCGAATTCTTGCGAGCAATCTAAATAATTTTACCCTACAGGAATCTCTTCCGACTATAGTTTCAGGGCTTCCAGCTCATAAAATAACATATACCATAGCTGGGAATCAATCAGAAATTAAGCAGACTCAAGCTTGGACGTTTAAGGGTAATAGATGGATTGTGGTTTCGTATTCTGCTGAACCATTAGCCTATTTCAATCCTAGAACGGCCCAAAATATATTGGACTCTCTCTTGATAAGATAACTGCTATTGGGCCAAACATTTCTTGCACAGATTGCCAGTATTTTTATAACAGATTGGAGTAGCCTATAGAATATTTACATTGATGCGCAGCAGTTTAATAACGCTAATCATCTACCTCATCTGTCCTATAGCACTATTTTATGCAGACGTCTATTCACAAGAGCAGGTGCAAACATCGCTCCAAAATATTAGCCACGAAAATCTTACAGTTTCTACTTTTGAAAACACAACTAAAACCAGGATCAATGAGACTGTAACCACTAGCGATCCTGTTACAATAGGGGCACTCACATCAGTAGCAATGAACAAGGTCATACTCAATGTTACCCAAAATGTTCTGAATGAAACTGCACGCATATTGGAATTGAAAGAGTTTGTTCTCCGTGTATCAGCTCAAGAATCCAACGATACAACCCTAAACCTTAATTTTTCTGCGTTAGACTCAGAGACGTCGTCTGAGCTTGCAGGAGTAAGCATCGATGGTTGGATAGCAAATGGAAGTGGCATTTCTACGTATTTTTTCAGTGGACTGACCGATAATAGTGGGAAATCTGCATTTACTCTACATACCCAAGCAGATGGGTTGTATAACACGACTCTTACGGTCGAAGCATTTCTGACAGGTTATTCTTCTCAGAAGCAATCCGCAGCATTTACGTTAGGTGATTAGCAAAATATACTTTGTCGGTGAATCAATAGAAAACATTACAATTGACACTATCGGCAAACTGGATGTCGAGAAGATTTTCGATGTATTTACCAGATGCAGGAATACGGATGAGAAATTGATTTGAGTTACATGATTGGGTATCGAAGAAAATCCCAAAAAATGTTACCCAATAAATACTAACTAACCGCGTGATACATGTATCCTCATTTGGTTACGTTCTAATGTCATTTTCTGATCAAAGTGCTGACATGAGGGAAAACCACATTAACTAACATTGTAAGAAGTCACGTAAAGATAATTTCCTTTTCAGGTGATGCAAAAATGGAATATGAACAATATGTGTCGAGTTTAGAAGTGATTTGCGCACATTGAACTAATGCTGGACCTACGAGTGCTTTCTGTCATATTCCCATACAAATTGCATGAGAGGATCAAATAGAGTTCGCGACCCTCATCACATCCTATTTAACGGATCGATACCAAGATAGTTTAACGTAAGCCTCATTACGTTGTTGAAGGCCTTTACTAACAGAAGCCTGGCAGAAACTAAAGATTCGTTAGCTTCTTTCAGAATAGGGACCTGTTCATAAAATAGATTAAACGATACGGCGAGTTTATGGGCATACCTTGCTAGGAGCTTTGGGTTCATTTGCGATGAACATTGTTCGATAATTAGGTCCATTTTTGACAATTCTCGAATCAAATTTAGCTCCTTATCATGTAAATGATTAGCAAAGCTGATACTATGGTGCATTAATTCTCCCTTCTCTATCAACCTTTGAGATCTCGCGAACGCATATTGTAAATATGGTCCACTGTCACCATCCAAGCTCAAAGATTCCTCTAGGTCGAACACTATTGGCCGTTCTAAATCCTGTTTAATCAAGTTATACCGGACTGCGGCCCTGCCTAGACTTTCAGAAATACCAGATAGTTCTGAGTCAGTCATATTCGGATGCCTACTCTGGATTTCTTGCTTTGCTTTCTTGTAGAGTATTTCCATAACTTGGTCAGCGCCAACGTAAATTCCTTTCCTTCCTGACATATGAGCTGACGTATTCCCAATGTCGATGCCTAACGACTTCGCGGTCCGAGAACTTAAAGTAACTGGTTCATAGCTTAGATGCATATAGCGCTCTTTGTCATAATTAGCAACGGCAGAAAGAGTACTAGAAATGATGGTTTGCAGCCTCGATTGTCTGGAGTCTATTAGGTTAATTATGATCTCTGCACCGCAAAACTGCTGATTTGGTGGAGAACCGACCGACGTATCAAGGGTATCTGCCCAGAGGATTGAATGGTCCCATTGCTCTGAAAATGCGTAATAAAGGAAAGGATCGGAAAAGAGGCCCAGTTTCCATGCTGCGTATGGCATATCCTTAGCCATATAAGTCAGGGTACCATCACTTCTGATCAACACCTTATCGTCGTCTCTGTTTGAGCCTCTGATCACCCAGCAACCTTTATTTTTTCCTTCAGTTTCGAAGACTGCTCTACCTTTATTTTTCAGGACCTCGAACATCTTCTCCCACAGCTTGGAAGCCACTATATCTGATTCGAAATTCAGTAAGTCGTACCTTACTTTTAAACTCCAGCATGTCTTCAGTTGATCCTTTAACACGCGTAGACTGATATCCTTTGCGAATCTTGATAGATCAGATTTACCTTCTTCAATGCTTTTCAAGACTGATTTCCGCTTCTGTTGTAGGTCTGGATTCTTGGCGTACAATTCATTGATTTTCACATATACTTCATTCCCACAATATTGGTCGAATTTTGTAGAACGATCGGGAGGATCTATGGGAAATCCAGCATATAAAAACCCGACAACTATGTCGGCTACTTGAAGACCTGAGTCGTCCACGTAGTAGAATACACTTGTGTCATAATTAACAGCTGAAAGGATTCTGAATAAAACATCTCCGATTATCATATTTCTCAAATGTCCTACATGTAATGCTTTGTTAGGATTTACGCTCGTATGCTCAACAATGACCCTTCGTCCTCTTCCAAAGTCAAATTTTCCGTAACTTTTATCCAGGATCTCACTAATTACTGCTTTCGGATACACATCCCAATCTGCCCTGAAATTTATATGTCCTGAAGTATGGGCCTCAATTGTCTTCAGCAGTGTCCCACGTGATCTTTGTTTATTTAGTTGGATTAGAAGTAAATCTACTAAATCCGTTGCTACGCGATACGGGTTACTATGAAATCGTTGTGCGAGCTGAAATGCAATATTGCTGGTAAGCTCTCCAAAATCGGTATTTGGAGGCTCGGTAAGTGTATAATTTATGCCATCAATCTTTTTATCTTGTATTAATTTATCTACAAGTAGTATCGCTTCTTTCCTGAGGTTTCTTAAGCTCATAGCTTTAATCCAAAAAAATTTTGAGACAGATACTGAATGGCTTGTACAAGTCCTTCGCCATGCTTAGCCGAAGTGACGTGTATCGCATTCCGTTTCACGTTTTCTTCGGCATGTCCTAAGCAAATGCTATAACCGCACGATCTGAAAATGGGGATATCAGTTTCGCTATCTCCAATTGCTACACTATCCTTCGCTTCAAGCCCTAGTATCCTTAATGCTTCAGTTAGGCCAGTAGATTTGTCCACCCCAATCTGATTAATATGGTAGGCATACTTACTATCACTAAGATACAAGGGTAGTTTGTATTCATTGAGAATGAGTTGCGCACGATTAATGTCAAAGTTTCTGCATAAGACAACTTCGGACATTCGCCCAAAGACTGGCTTATTCCTGACACCTTCGATATGATCTTTTAGTACATTATACCCCTCCAGGCAAATTTTCTTATTTCCTAAGACCATATGTTCCTCTGGGCTCGTGGTGATTACTCCACCATTCTCGGAAACGGCAATCTTAGTTGTACCTGCAAAGACTGCCAAAGTATATGCTTCAAATGACGATCTCCCCGTTACAAAAATTACTTTAAAACCCATTCTCTCGAGAATCCGTAGCTCTAGGATGGCTGGGAGGTGAAGCATACCTCCACCATTCTCGGTGATAGTTCCGTCAATGTCAACCGCAAACGAGGTAATCTGCCGCAAAATGATTTGAGTACGAAACAGCTTTGTTTATTTAAACATTCTTCAAACGGAGAGGAAAAGCATTCTTTAATGCATGAATGGCTCGGATCGCCACTTCGTCCAGAGTAGCAGGCATCCTGCCTAAGCCTTGTTTGTAACTAGCCACAAATGTGTAGGTGGCAGGCCATCGTCCCTTCTAGTTACCAAAAAAATAGTAAGAATAGGGATTAAGGGTACCTCTAAAGCTTCAGAATGGTAAAGCACTCAGTTCAGCTATGACGGGTTGGTTAGCGAGCCTTTCATGCATTCTCTTATCGCTCAACGATTTTTGTTTCTTAACCTTTACTTTGATCTTAAAGCCGAAGTGGATTCCATTTCTCCACTTATCTGCAGAAATGATTTCTCCAATTCCTTGAATCCTATCTCCCTCCCGTGTGACTACTGTGAACGGTGTATTTCGATGATACTTCAACATTTCAATCCGCTCGAAGAAATGATCCCAATCTAGGGGATTCCGGATCAGCGCTTCAAAAGATAGAATATCACCTACCTTCACTTCCTCCAAATGAGTACCCATTATTTCTAGTTGATCTAACTTTACATACACAGTTTAAAATAGACACAATTACAATATAATAGTTTTGATATCAAAAAGTATAATAATTTCTAAATATTTATATGGTTTGAATATTAATATCAATAATAGATCGATATTATTTAAAATGTCATACGATAGCACTTTGTAAAGGCTTTAATACGAAATTTTGAGTTAATATAAAATGGGTCCGTCGCCTAGTCAGGAGAGGGTGCTGATACATCAAGCACAGGCCTCCGAAGCCAGTTGTTGTGGGATCGAAGCCCACCGGACCCGAGAACCATTCTATGATTTAAGAACTAGCGGAAGAAGCAGATTTTATGCACGAAAAGACGGCTTTATTTGACCTTGCTAGGTCACCAGCTGCTATATCTCAGGCCTTAGCGATTGGAGTTAAAAACCATTCTCTCGTCGATGTTGGCAAAAATATTTATAGATAATCATAAGGAGAAAAGGCTGTTGTCGCAAGAAGTCGTTGGCCTGTCAGATAGGACGAATATATTGCTGAATAGGAGGGAGATCACAGTCCTTTTCAAGGAACAAGCGGGCAAATTAAGGAGAACCGAGGCATCAGAGATGGTTGCCAAAAAGTTTGGGCTGAGCAAGAATTGCATCATTCCTATGAATATGAAGAGTGAGAGAGGCAAAAAGGATTTGATTGGAACGTTTTACGCATTTAATACTGAGGCGGAAACCAAAAGTCAAGTGCCTCAATATAGATTATTGAGAAATCTGTCTAAAGAAGAAAGAAAGAAGCTGATCAATGAGGAAAAGGCTGCTAAATTAAAGGCGAAACAGACTGCTTCTTCAGAGGCGAAAGCTTCGGGCAGGGGTAGGTAGTATGGCGAAAACGAATACAGGATCTGTATACAAATTTTATAAGATTGAAGGCGATAAGGTAACCAGGTCCAAGAGAGATTGCCCCAGATGTGGAAAAGGGGTATTTATGGCTGAACATAAGGAAAGACTTAGCTGCGGAAAATGTGGATTTACTGAATTCAGTAAAAAAGATAACGCGAAAACCGGATCGTGAAGGGAGATTATTTCCACATTACAGTAAATTCATGCGTAGCTAAAGGTATAGAGATTCGAATCCTCGCATTATGTTCCCCCTCAGTGACTTACATTTTGTGGGAATTTAGGCAATTGTGGGGTTCCAATATTTTCTCGCATTTAATCGGTTGCTTCTTTCGTCTCATAAATTGAATCATTGTTGATCACATCATCAAGATCGCAATCCGTTTGTTTTCGAGTTAAGTACGTACTGGTTCCTGAATCGCAGTTGCCTTGCATTAATACGGTCCTCTAATGCAAGAGCATTAATACATTGAAAATGATGAACAATCGTACATACATCGACGAAATTGGCTTCAAAAGAGACCCATATCATGCCTTCTCGTTTACTGACATTTTTATGGATGAAGGTCGCTGAAAAACCTCCAAGGCATGTTGGTCTCGTAGCCATACATCCATAATATCAAAATTTAAGCACTCACACCTCACCCCCAGCATGGTTGAAACATTCGGTTCACAATACTCCTTTCCACCCACAAACTGTTTGATATGTAACCCACCTTCTGCATTGATTTCGAGATCAAAACTCTTACCATCAATCTTGCCTACCTTAACACTGTGCACATCCCTTCTGATGATCCTCTTCTTGTTTCTAAACCAGACCGTGCGTCCACTGAGTGAAGGTAAGCATTCAAGTTGCTTATTACTTACTAATCTTTCTGCGATAATTGAAACCCTAGTCATAGAATCAAATTTCATTGGATATCGCGGTAAATTCTTGGAGGCGCTTAACACAAAAAGCTCAATCCCTTTCTCCTTCATGTTAATATTGTGTTCAGTTATAATTCGCCGCTTCGGCTTTATAATCTCAGCAAAAAACGGCCTACCTTTACCAAGTACGAGACTTTCTTTATCTTCGCCACCGATCCATGAAAATTTTACATTTGCACCTGAAGTTAATTGCTTAAGATATCCAGATACCACTTCTTCCAAACTGAAGGAATTATCGTATTGGGAATCATTATCCAAAAGTTGATCCTTGGTAATGGCCAGGCCTTTATGTTTTTGGGGTATCCCGCGCCTCTTTTTTAAATACTTACATGCGAGTACAATAGGTGTGGGAATGATATTAAAAAAAAACTCATTATTTTCATTGATTATCAGGTCTATTCTGAGATCTGGAGATATGTAATCCATTTCCTTATTTAGAGCATGTTTCAACATTTCTCTAAGGTTTGACAAAAATTGGTTCTTGATACTGTTTCTTCCTTTAAGCCTCAGTCTTGATCTAATATTGTCTTCTCTTTCTATGTAAGAGGAAGGGAGCGAGACCCCAATCTGAAAAGTTCTAAATTCATATCCTTCGCCCATTCTGCTGACTAGCGCATTATTAATGGTCTCCAGCTTACTCATCAGATTGTTACAAATAAAGCACTCGTTTGCTTCTTTTAGATTCCTTCTGTCGATGAACCCTTGTCTAATCCTGCATTCCTTACATAAAGATATAGAATTTTTCAAATCCAAGTATGACGCTAAATCCTAAATACCTACTATCCCATCCCGAATCGCCGGAGCATTCCCTGCATCTGCCTTCCTTTTGCCTGCTTCATAACCGCTTTAGAATTACTGTACTGCTTAATAAGGTCCTTAACATCATGTTCAGTTAATCCTGACCCTCGGGCGATACGTTTCCTCCTGGAATCATTCACGATATCTGGATCCGAGCGCTCCGCGGTTGTCATAGACTGAATAATAACCCTCCATTTATCCAATTTGCCTTGGATTGCATCTAATTGGTCTTCCTTTACCATCCCAGATAATCCAGGGAGGTTATCGATGATGTTTCTAAGACCCATTTTTCCCACATTCTCCATCTGTGAATAAAAGTCTTCTATTGTCATTTTCCCACTTAATACCCTTTTCGCCTGATTTTCATCGGCCTTAAGCTCTAATCCTTTGGCCATCTCAAGCAATGCCTTTATATCGCCCATCCCTAGTAGACGACCAACAAATCGTGTCGGAGAGAACATTTCTAAATCATCAATTCTCTCGCCTGTTCCAATGAACATTACTTTGGCTCCTGTAGCTACTACTGCAGCGAGAACCCCTCCGCCTTTTGCCGTTCCATCGAGTTTCGTGATAGCTATGCCTCCGATCGGAGCTGCACTATGGAACGCCTTGGCCTGATTAAAGGCTTGTTGGCCTATAGTACCATCGATCACCAATAATACGAGTTCCGGTTTGGCGACTTCGTACATGCCCGTCATTTCGACCAAAAGACCGGATTCCTCCTTATGTCTCCCAGCAGTATCAACGATCACAATGTCAATGTTTTGTTTTCTGAAATAATCGATCCCTTCGCCAACAATCTTTATGGCATCATACTCGCCTTCTTTACCATACACTTCTACGTTGACCTTGCTACAATTCATCCTTAATTGAGTTAGAGCCCCAGGTCGAAATGTGTCCGCGCCTACTACACCAACTTTGTGCCCATGCTTGGTGAACCACCTAGCCAGTTTTGCGGAAACCGTAGTCTTGCCACTTCCTTGAATTCCTAACATGAGTACAACGTTGAGTTTTCCTGGTTTGAATGAGAATAATTCTCCTTCAGGCTGAGCCGACTTATCTATGGTTTTTATCTCTTCACCCGTATAACCTAGAAGCCTAGCTAATTCGCCGTAAAGTATTGTTATGATATGATCTTTGCGAGAAAGCCCCTTAGGCGGTTGCTCATTAAGGCAGCGCTGTTTAATATTCTGCGTTACGGTAAGCACGAGTTTTACATTAACATCAGACTGCAACAATGCCCTTTGGACGTCCTTGCAAAGTGATTCTATTAGATCACGATTAATGTCAGAAGCGCCAATGATTTTCTTAAGTGCGCTTCTCAGGTTTGTTCTAAGGCTGTCGAGCATGTCCTTTCTTCCTTATTTTGATTTTAGCCCTACGCTAGTTATCTTAAAAATTCCACGCTGACCATCCCATTGAATTTCAGATTCCAAAACGTCAACTATTTCATGGTGGATAGGACTATCCAAGACTAAAGTTTCTGCTTCGCCTCCTTCAAAATTCAAATTAAAGTGATTACGATCACTCAACTCAATTAATCGTTCCAGTTGCTTGTCGTCTATTATTTTCCCCAACCAGTCTCGATCCAGACCCATAGTCGAAACACTTGTTATAAGAGTTTTGAAGCCGTTTGAAACTAGTTCTCTCATGAACTTGATTACAGGTTTGCCCCATAGCGGGCTAACAACACGAAGACCAAACTTGGAACAGCAGTTGCTGAAATTGGAATTTTGAAATCTACTAGAAATACCGCCGTGCACAATCCCATCAATATGATATTGAGCCCTCGCTTGACTGATTAGACCTTCAATCGCTTTTAGCTCACATTGTAAATCAGTTCCCTTTACTGACGATGCTAAGTGGGGAAGTCTTATTGCTTTCGCCACTAAAGGAGTGATACAGACGTTCGGAAAATGAAAAAGTAGGCTTTCGTTACTTGGTGGGAATAACGTCAATAAGCAACTGATTTCGTGCCCATGCTTTATGCTTTCATAGATTGCATAGGTACTATCCTTTCCTCCAGAAAAAAGACATCCAAGCCTCATTCGGGTTACCTTCCATATGTAGCTATAAATAAGTATTGAATGGAATTTAGCTTTTTCCTCTAGGTTTATAGAGTATTGTCGAATATCAAAAGTCTTCATTAGCACTCAAAATCCCACCTGTACAACTGCAGCGATAGTCGTTCTTCCGTTCCCCAGATTGTCTTCATCCCCATCTTTTCATGCGTTTCCACTTCCTGCTCTAGTTCCGATTCTCTGGACTTGTCGCAGGCCTGCTCATCATGCTGATATTGACTTGGCGCTTCTTTGACCTCCAGCTTTACATTGATGTCATCTTCTACAACAATCTCTCCATTAGAAACGTCTCCGACATTGCGGTCATTGTCATTGGAATCCTACTAGCCTTAATTTGCTATTGAAAAGCAGTCATTTTCCGTGTCCAGAATCCCATCGTCGTCGTCTGAATCAAATGTTTGCTCTCCTTCGATAAGAGTAAGACTGGGCGCTGGTGTGTATCTAAGAAAGATCACACACGTTGATTATCGCTTATACCATCATTATCAGGATCTTCTTAATCGGGATTAGGCTGAAACAATGGCAGATACTACTTTTGGATTGACGGGTGTAGTGGCGGCCATATGCCTGAAAGGTATAATGGATGTCATTAGTGAGCTCACTTGGGATTGGCAGCTTGCCCAATGAAGTCGAAGTAGGCTATGCTGGTTCTTCTTCAGGTAACCGTGATTCTTGTTTCCATATCTGATACCTCGCTTTCCCTAGGTCAACAAGTATAATTACATTTGTCTTAATCATATAAGAAAATATTATCGAACTTCGTTTCTCTCCCATAGGACTGCAAGAAGCGACTCGTTTAGATTCTATGCGTTTTTAACAGCCTCAAACCTTCCTCTACTTCTTCAGATAACCATTGACGTTTCACGCCTTTTGTTATTTTCTCGTAATGCTAAGTGAGCCAGCTATTCGACTGATTCAACAACTTACCATTGATTAGTATGTCCCTACTGGATGATGTTAGTTCGCAACTATAAGCAAGTACAAATGAATTGTACCGATCAACGTTTGAATAGACGGTCCATAATATCTGTTTGATACTCTCATAGTTGTCTCTGTTAGGTTGTTAAATTCTCTTGAGCATAGGTCAACTTAATTATCCAACTAGCTAACTTTATGTCTTCTATCTTGGCAAGTAAGGACTCGCGGTTTGTTCCTTCCGAACCCTCTGTCAAATCAAACTTAAAAATACAATGAATGGAATTGTGCGAATATAGACAGACCATTTCCAGATGATATATTTAAAGCCCTCCAGGTCAACTTCAAGCGTTGAAGTTGGCTTTGAAAAGTGGGAGTTCTAGGTAGTCCCATGTCATACATTTAACTAAGTATTATACGATCAGAATTTTGAACCTGGTTGATTAGGGGTGGATGGATGCTTCAGGACTCATAATCAACATCACAAAGGCTAATCTCAGACGGCTCTTCCTTTTCATCATTAGCATCCTTTGCCTCTGAAGGTGATTAAGTAATAAATGTATAACCTGTAATAGTGGCCTTCGAAGTAGGAATTTGGTGGCTCAAAATATGAGAGCCGGCCAGACTCGCTAGAACTTTAAATACAGACAAGTATAAATTAATCAATTGTCAGCTTTCTGTTTGAGTGGGCTACTAACATCTTGTTTATTTGTTAAAGCAAGCACTTTGAATATCTTGCCACCAGGGACTGTAAAGAATGAAGCTACTTTTTTTGCCATGGTAGGCATATTACTAGCTCTAGTTGCTATCGCATACATACTTCGAATACGAAATAGGCGTCAAGTCACTGATACATAAATGAATAGGCGGTGGTAAAGCAAATGACATTTCCCTGTTAAAATAGCGGCAAAACTCATATATTGCTTTCAAGGCGAAGTGTCATAGATGGAAATACTCCAGGACAGAGATTTGGGAAAATACCTATTTGATAAATACTGCACTAATCCTAAAAATTGGAAGTTTTTGATTAATCCTTCGTACCATAATGACGGCTTCTTTGATGCAACAATTTCTAATTTTGATGAGGTATGGCAAATTAAGGTAGATTCAATCTATAAGCCTGTCCCTATAATAATTGGAACAAAAGTTGATGCGGACGTTACCAGGGTTTATAAACAGATTGATTCTGCTCCATTTGGCTACAGAAAAATTGACCCGGACTCAATATTGAAGATTTTGCTCAGAACAGTCGACGACGAAACAGATACTGCGAAGCCAACCAAACTACCAAGGACTAATTTAGTCAATATATTAAATTCAATTGAACCAGTTATACCGTCTCAACAAGGAAGTTATGCATATGGTCCGTTCACATTTTCAAATACTAGCCCCGTCATGAAAAATGATCAGCAAAGGAATGTCAGCGAAAAATTGTCTCGAAAATTGAGACAAATTTTGAAAGATAGATATTCATTATATGGATAAATGAACTTTGACCCGATGTAGTCCATTAACCCAGCGAATTGACTTGATACCATTCATAGCAACAGGCCAGAATTGAACATCACCTTTAATCAATTTGTGGTGGTGCCTAAAATTCAGGTCACTATGGCATAGGCCTTTTGGAATAAAAAGCTGTACAATCAACGTTTCCCTAACTAAAACAAAGTTTAGAGGATTCGTCTGTAAAGTGTAAGGTGTCCTATTGAGACACATTACACATTGTGATTTTCGTATTAAAATATTGGAAAACTCTAGCAAGAATACTGCACGATTGGAAACGAAAACCTACTTACTGTGAAATTGGATTCGGTTAGACGTAAACCAAGGAGTCTGCGAGAGTTAAAAATTGAATTTAACTAATAGGTAATAATATAATTTGATACTGATCATTGGAAAGGGAATTTGTTACTAAATATTAGCCCATTTCCTAATTATTGGGAACAGTGTGCAGCCAAATAAAGCTCAACATAGGTCATATCATGTATTTGTTACACCGATCGATATCTAGTAACCTTCCGTTCTGTTCAAGAGTCAAAAGATGAAGTCACAATACATTCATTGCGATGCCATACGGGATCTACTCGTTGCTGATAATGCGACATTTATGTGTACAACTATCCGGTGTACTGGCTTTCGTAGGTTTACAGTGGACCGGGACAAAAGTATATGCTATTAGTATAAAGGATAATTAACCATCAAAATTTAAAATATCCGAATTTGGGTTTAGTTGTTTAGAGCAGACAGAAGTTCAAATGAAATTATTTTAATCGTGGGACTATTTTCTGCTTACATTTATAAATCATTAGACTATCCTCTGAAATGAACGCAACATTGTATGTCACTTGTAATTTCACCAAGGTTGATATGACTTTTGATAATTCTTTCTTTATCAAACTGAAACTGAGGTGACTAAATTGGATCGCCCCAGATCGGCAATTCTTATCACCTACCCCGAAACAGAATCTATTGAAGAGGCGACTGCACTTGCCGACGCGGCCGGGTACAAGGTTTGGAAAACAGTTACTCAAAAGAATATAACGAGATCAAGATTTGGAATTGGTCATGGAAAAGCTCTTGAAGTGCAGGAGATGGTTAGAATCTCCAATCCAGATATTATTATATTTGATGAAGTCTTGAAACCGTCACAGCAGTATAATATTGCCAGCCTATGCAGGATAGAAGTATTAGATCGTGAGAGATTAATTCTGGACATATTTGAGAGAAGGGCAATTACAAAGGAATCGACGATTCAGGTGAAATTAGCCGAGCTAAGATATGAAACAGTTAGAATAAAAGACAAAGTCAGACTTGCTAAATTAGGTGAGCAGCCCGGATTTTTTGGTCTAGGTAAATATGACGCCGATGTCTATTCTCTAGATCTTAAGAAAAGAATTTCATTTTTGAAGAAGAAGCTGGAAAAGGAGAAAAAGAAAAGAGAAATGCACAGGGTACAACGGGCAAAATCAGGGCTTCCAACGGTTTCGATCGCAGGGTACACTTCTGCTGGAAAAACGACACTATTCAACAGACTCACCGGAGAGACAAAGCGGACAGGGGAAGGAATGTTCACTACTCTGTCTACTTATACTCGGTCGTTTAAAGTCAACAGAAATATGAAGCTCCTTATTAGTGACACCATTGGTTTCATTAATAAACTCCCGCCATATATGATAGATGCATTTAGGTCAACATTAAATGAGATGACTTACTCTGATTTGACTCTCTTAGTTATCGATGGAAGTGATCCATTGAATGTAATTGACAAGAAGATACAAAGTTCAACAAAGGTGATGAATGACCTTATGATCCCGCTAACCAAGATCCTTTATCTGTTTAATAAGGCCGATCAGATTAAAGACCACGATTCATTTGTTAAGGCACTCACAAAATCAAAAGTATTTGATCCTTTAGCTAGTCATTTCATGCTTATATCGTCTAAGACAGGATACAATATTGAAAAACTGGAAAATTTCCTTCGGCTTAGTTTCGATTCCCGATCATATTATGGATTACATTATGGTTCTGCCGTGGTATGAACATGAAATATGCACAGAGAGCTAATAGCTGAGCAATCAAATTATCAATTAGCAGTCAATAAGTGATATATAATGCAAGAGATTATGGCCGTTTTTAGAAAGTGAGCGGTATTACAAGGGTATTTTTAATAGCGCTAGCCACGTAAGCGAAGGCGCGTCCTGGACATGCTCTTTTGAATTGCGTCCATTTCCTTTGCTATTGCCAACACTTGTTTCTGGTCTAGGTCAAGTAACATGAGGAACTGTTCAAAATTTCCATGCTTTGACAAGATGGAAATAAAGTAAGGCAGGGTCAAAGATCCACATGCACTATTCCCCGAATGAGTCTCAACTGAAAGGATTGGGAATATAGGCCTAAGGCCTTGGCTTCTTGAAATTACCTGCATAATAGTAGGCCACAGGAAACTATACTGAGAATAGTTAATTCCCCTGTTTCGGGATAGGCTATATATCTTGTTTACAAGCATCTCATCAAGATACCTTAACAATCTCCAATTTCGGTTTTGAAATATCCTCCCAATCCAGATGTCAATCGAGGATAAAATCTCAAGAAGGCCTGCTCTTGTGTTCATATCTAGTGTGCGACATGAAATAATACTTGTATAGAATGCATACAGAATATCCCTTCTCCTGTCTTCAGGAGATAACCCGAATCGTGGGTCTACGTAGTGGGAATCTGATCTGGCAAGGATACTCTTCGCATTTTCTAGAGAGGTATCAGCAAAGAATGCGTTAACAGCTGGCCCTATATCTATTTCAGACACGTGCTCATTGTCTGTCATATACTGAGCATCTGCGGATTGTGCAAGGTTAAGTAGAGAACGGATATCTCCATGACTTCTCTTCAAGATCAAGTCTTTTTCCGTTATAGTAAAGTCTAAACCTTCTTTGGACAAAATCCGGTCCAAAAGTTTTTCAGACAAGTCTAAGGGAATTGAATGAAATTCGATTACTTTGCAATTCTTAGTTACCTCCTTGATCCGCTGGTTCCTGGAATTGGATGCCAATACTATTGGTATTGTGGGTTCCTTTAGGATCCTAATTAGGAATTCAATTCCCCCCGTGTCTTGCCTTCGATAAATTCCGTCTACCTCGTCAAGAAACAAAAGAATTCGTTTACCATAAAGACTAGTATTATTGAGTACTGGAAGAATTCTAGATTCCAATATATCTCTAGTTCTTGAATCGCTAGCATTCATTTCGATTAAATCGTAGTTATATTCAGCTGAGAGTATGTGGACAAATGATGTCTTGCCAACACCCGGAGGACCTATGATAAGCAACGGCCTTTTTCCATTTACCCAAGTGTTTAACCATTTTATAATCTGTGACCGAGCATCAGGATTTCCAACTAGCTCATCAAACCTATGAGGTCGATATTTTTCAGTCCACATCATCTAATGCGTAACAGTTCCAAGCCCATTATTTACTATTACTTTAGATATCTACCGAATACGTATTGTGTGTTTGACTCATGAAAGAATCTAGTCATATATGTCAATTCATTCGTTGTGATGCGCACACATAAGTCAGAATCATCTTTTCAATCATGAAAAACCAAAAAGAGGAAATCACCTATCCTGTATAAAACGTCTAAGTAATGGTCGTTGGTTTATAGACCTATATAATTGAATATCTGATCGATACAGACTAAAATGATGTTGATGTATACTTGTTACGGCATGCTAATTCAAGTATAGCCCATGACGTATACTACACATTAATCGACGATCTGGATTTCTCGAGAAACTACCTGGTGTACGCTTAACCCTGGTTAACTCTTGTATGGATATTATCTCATAAGAATCCAGATATCATCCAAGAATTCATAAATGTCTATACTAATGGTGGTATGCATACTGCTAGCGTGGTGTAGTACATATTTATATACTATATCGTCTTTTTTTCAGATTGCAAAACTTCAATAGTTGTTGTGTTATTAGATACTACGACTGGCATGTAAGTTGAAGTGGTTTACTAATTGGTTTTCATTAGCATATACTAACGGTGATTAATTTCTAAAAATAGTATTCAAATGTCCTGCAATTGGTTTTATTAGTTCAAAATTTGAAGTCAAATGGATTAATCTTCTCGTAGACAAACCAAACAATGATAGAAGTTTCACATGAGCAGCGTGAACTCCGAAACATAAAGTCTTGGCATATTTAGGAGGTTGGGAGTTAAAACAAACAAGATTCTTTATACAAAGATATTATCTACTTTGTAGTAGTATCCCAGGAGTCATTTGAGTGGCCTGGAAACACGATCTCTGTATGACAATTTTGCTTGGAATGTGGCATCTACTGCGAATTCAATAGCTCGTATAGTACTCCTTCTTGCAAAACGACTTTTCTTAATTCTCTTGCCAAATCTGTTACGGTTACAATACCGACAATTTTCCCTTTCTCAAGGACTGGCAGTCTTCTTATCCTATGATTGATCATTCTCTGGACAGCTACTTCCAATGGGGTATCAGGCTCAGCAGTTATAGATATGTTTGACATTATCTCAGATACCAAGACCTCGGAGGAGCGGAGGTCTTTGGAACAAACTTTTCGAACAAAATCCCTTTCGGAAATAATTCCAACCGCATCGTGATTCTTTTCGACAATTAATGAGCTTATTTGATTACTTGTCATCAATTTCGCAGCGTCCACGATATTCCTATCGTTGTCTATAGTAATAACTTCTCGAGTCATTATATTCTTTACAACTTCTGGCATGGCAAATGTTAGAGTTTTTAAACAATAAATATGATCCGCATCACTTGTCAAAGCAATGTCTGACTATGCGGCTGACTTACAAGGTTGATAAATCTAGAAGGAATAAAATAGTACAAAACGACGTGCCAAGCTGTGATGACCCATTCATCATATTCGGAAGCGAATGATGGGCACACTCAACGGGAGCGACCATTAGCATGAATTCTACGATTGAATTGTGCACAGTCTTAGGCATCTATTTTAAATGAACGATTCGATTGATTTGTCATCAGAATATTTCATGCATTGTATACAGGATCTGCTTACAAATTAGGGTTCACTGGAATTAATGAATACCCTTCTCATAATTACCAATGAGTGTTTGATTGGCTTCTGTTCTTCAGAGATCATCACTATTGTTTGAATTTCAGATATTCTCACGGGATTAATTGCAAATCCTTCTGGGAAGGACTAAATTGGATTTAAGTCTACCAGAAAGCTTTTTGCTTAATTCTGGCTCAAATTTTGTTGTCAATGGGATTTAAGATACAATGTCAATAAGGTTCGTTATGAATCAGATAGAAATAGGACACAAGGGAATGTCGAGTGTGATCGTATGCAAAAATTGTGGATTTCATCTTGAGATTGATGACGATCGGGACGCAATAGAGATGGTAGATATTCACAAGAAGATAGGTTGCAAAGTTTTCAACGAGAGGTTTAGTGAATTTACATAACCGAATATCTGATCCTACAGTAGCAATTCGCATAGATTTCAATATGTCCACATCGAATCCCGAATGTGATAAAAATATCGACAATCAACACTGTTCATTCCTAAAGTAATTGATATTACCAACGATCGTTTTGAAAATTTCGTGGAAACTTAAAACTAGCAATTACTAAAAGCTTGGTGAATAGGGCATATTTCAGTCGATCGATACCTTAGTCAAGATAACGAATTGCATCAGAGTTAACATATCGGAGGACTGTGGGATAACTTTCTTAAAAAAATTATGAGGTACGGAAGGAGAATTAGTTATCATTGACTACATGCTAATGTTTTCGCGTCTCTCCCATTGACCGCAGAAGATAGCAAGAGCATATTTCTGCAATCCATAAACGATCAGTTTCTTATTGCATTACATGGAGCTATCTATAAAAGTTCAAGATGGGTTTACCCGTTATTACTTGCGTTGAGGTAATGGCAAGGTATAATTGAATAGTTTACCTTCAAGCGGAGGTCCAGGCTGCTGTCGCCACAAAGTTGCGGATTAAGGCTAGTCCATGAGGCATTTGGCTATAATTCTTGAGTAAAAGTTTACCTGGTAATAATCTGCGATTAGTCTATTCTTTTCTCCCGAATGCAACAGGTAATATCAAGATACACTTAGATAGCTTGTGCCAGCTCCTCCATCTTGTGCCCGATATCTGACGACTGAATGAGACTTGTTCCTATTAGAAACCCATCTGCTCCAACTTTCCTAAGCTCGCGGATTGTTTGTGAATCTGAAATGCCACTTTCACTTATTACCACATTCTTGCCCTTGCTCTGATTCGTAAGGATCTCTGAGGTTACCGATGTATCGACAACCAGAGTATCCAAATCACGATTATTTATTCCAAGGATATTATTGCTCGAACTCTCTATTAGTTTCATTGACTCAGCAAATTCTAACTGAGTATGAACTTCAATGATTGCCCCCAACCCAATCCGATTTGCGTAATCTAGGTAGTTTTCTATATCACCCTCCGCCAAATTGTTATCGAAGACTGATTTGATAAGTAATATGCTATCTGCTCCAATTTTTCTGGCTATGCTAACCTGTACATCACTGACAACTATATCCTTCATGAGAATGGGAGCATTTATTTTATGTCTATTGTTTGAGATATGGGATATAGAGCCGTGGAATTCATAGGGCTGAGTCAAGACCGATATTGCTATTGCTCCAGAATTTATCATAATTTCAGCTATGTCTGAAGGTTGGAATTTTTTATCTATCAAAAGGCCGCGTGATGGCGAGCGGTATTTTATTTCTCCTATTATAGGTACATATGGACAAGAGACTATGCGTTTTCTAAGATCCAAAATATCGTGTGATCTGAGATGCAAAGAGTTGAAATCATATGCTCCATTATCCAAGGCCCTGTAAGAGTTGTCAACTAGCCGGTGAAGAAAGCGTTCATGATCCAGGAATCTTACCATGGACTATTTTTGTTCTCCTTCTGGGATTTGCGTGTTAAACAATTTGAGCGTTTCCTTTTACCTTCCTTTTTGGAAGTATTCTGCTGATAATGGAGCAGAATGAAGAGGGTGATTTGGACTATAACATGTCCGTTGGTGTAAGTTGACAACTATCACTATCAATAAGCGCCGGATTTACGAGAATGAAAATATGGAAAGGGTCGTCGCATTAGATTCGATTTACTGTTGCGTGCCAAGGTTTCTCTAACTAATGTAACTGGAAGGCTAAATTTCATGTTGTCCAGAATCATCCCTAAACACTGGTGGCAATGCTTATTAGATCCGTGACGCTATTATTTCATAAATATGGATTTTGACAGACTCTGTAAGGATGTTCTCGATTTGGAATCTGGAGTGAGGTTTGCTGGTGTCTGTGACGATTCAGGAGTAATAAAATATGGTGGTCAAAGAGAAGGAATAACCAATTACCTCTCTCCAGACGAAACAAAACGATCAAATTTGCAGGCATTGGCGAGATGGGCATTACGGAATTCCCTCGCATCAAAAATAGGAGAAGGGAGATATGCGATGGCCGAATATGAGAAAATCAAGAGAATAACTGTTCCATTAGAACAAAATCACTTACTTCTAGTAACCACAGAGGTTAATGCAGATCATAACAAGATTATAGAGAGTATTCTGAAAATGGTTGGGAGATAAACTATTTAGTGAAATATGTTGAGGTGTTGAGCGTAGTTCTGCACTTTTGCCGGCGTGATCAAGTAACGATATTATTTTAGTGCTTCGCGCAAAATAGTCACCAACGTCAAAGTAATATTTCTGGAATTATCAAGAAGTAGGGATAATGAATAATGTATACTTGCTGCCTCCGTTCTTCATCGATTGTCAGACAAGCTTTTTGTGGCATCAATAATACCATAAGCAATTGTAAAGCTAAATGTTGAGCCTTTTCCATCAATATTATTTTTTGCCCAAATCTTGCCCCCATGGGCTTCTATTATGCTCTTACATATGAATAGACCCAGCCCAGTTCCAGTCTCCGATTTGGTCGAGAACTTTGTAAATAGCCTAGTCGTGATATCAGAATCGATCCCCTTACCAGTGTCCGTAACACTGACCACAATGTCATGAGAATTCTTTTCGACGACAACACGTATGTATCCTTCCTGCGTGAATTTTACTGAGTTAGCTAGAAGATTATAGATAACCTGGTATATCCTTCCCTTATCAGCATAAACTAGAATTGATCCTATCGAATCGTATTGAAGCTGGACTTGATTTGATCTTTCTTCGTCTGCCCTCAAAGCGGTCTTCGTATCCTCCAGAACTGAATGAATAACGAGGTCGAGATCAAACGGTTCCTTATTAAGCCGAAGGCTTTTACTTTCTATGCGGGTTACATCCAAAATGTCTGAAGCCAACCTTACTAGTCTTCTGGCGTTACGCATGATTGATTGAACCTGTTCATTGTCCACTGCCACTAAAGGCTTCGATGCCATAAATTGACGTTCAATGTACTGCGCCTCACCCAGAATAGGCATGATAGGAGTCCTCAATTCGTGGGCTGCCACATTTATGAACTCTTTCTGCATCTTATCATGGATTTTAAGCTGCCTATTGGCAACTGCCAGGCGTCGATTAGTCTCCCCAAGTGAATTATTGATCTCCTTAAGTTGACCAGTCCTTGATCTGATAGCGTTGTCTAACCTTCTATTCCAAGATAGGACGATGAATGAGACAAATACTGCAATGCATGCAGTAGTTATCACCACTATCGTACTAAATGTGCTCAGTTGATCTATTAAGCCCCCCACTTCTGTTGCAAGACTATGCGGTACACTCACGAAAAGCGTCCACAAATGTTCGGTACCTATGCGGACAGGTTGATAGGCCATGGTCACAATAGAATCTGTATTAGGAAGCTCTATATCGTTAACTCCTCCATTCCTATCCCTTAGCGAGCTATTTATGATTGCATTATAAGAATTCTTTATATCTTCAGAAACAAGAGACTGAAATTCAGCAGACAGATAATTCTTCCCAATCAAGGAAGGCTCCCTTGCATAGACAATCACTCCATCTCGGTCCATAAATCCCACGTTACTTACTACTTCGGGCGACAAATCTCGCTGTAACATTTCGCCTACAATCCTAAGGTTGATGGCTGCAACTATTACACCGACAGGAGAGTGTTCGACAGACATAGTAGTTGAATTAGATATCTCTGAACCTCGACTGCCTGTTCCAGGGCCTACTTGAAATATAGGATAAGAGATTAAGAGCCTTGGTTGATTATCATGAAAGTTAAGAACATTGCTATAATAGGGCAATGAAGTTTCGAGAGGAATTCGAATGAATTCCTCATCCTTCAAGTCTGAAGACCCTAATGACGTAAGATTATTAGGATCTAAGCCGGTCCACGACAGTATCTGTCCGCTCTCATTAAAAAGATAGTATCCTTCAGTCAAATCCATTGTGGAATCCTGTGCAAATTTGAGAAGGATTTGGTTCATGCTTTGGTTGTCAATGCCTCCTGGGAGAGTACTCGACAATACAGCTAGCTTATCCACGACTGGATTCACAGTGTGGTAAAAGATTCTTGAAAGATCAAATGCCGTTACTCTCGCGTTTGACCTTATATTATCAGAAGCCAATTCTTCTACCTTGTTAGCCGTCATGGAAGAGTATTGATACGAAAGGAACGAAGATAAAAAGCCTACAATGACTATGATCACTAGGATAGCAATATTAAGTTTTGATAGCCTTGCGTCTATCATGAACTGAAAATGCCCCCTCTAGTGTTCATTTGGAATAAATCATAATGCGAAAACGACTTTTATACTTGTCAGACGCTTCGGTGATGTGCCAACGATATCGGCGATCAGGAAGTATAATTCAAATTATTACCTAACAATTTTTCAAGAATTATTTGTCATTGGATTTAACATGATCCAGGTACCTTATGTTAATATCTATTATTGGTCAAATTAACATTAATTCCTTTTCATGAAATGAATCAAGATATAGATTTATTTTCAACTAAACATATTCGACAGTGAAAAAAATGACAGATGAAATATTCATGTATGGAATTTGCGCTGCCGCGTTTGCAGTCCTGACTGGAATATTATTCGGTTCAAGGAGTAAACGTAAAGCTGAAGAGAGAAAATTAACAGCCGGTTCAACTGGATCATCAGAGGCTGGTAGAACGGGAGCTATATAGTTTGTACTAGCTCTACAGTTTGATCCTTGCTGAATAAAAATCTGATTGATGTAAAATATTCCAAAACTCGCCTTCCCATTCGTCTTTGATGGTAAGATCGTACAACGAAACATCAAACATCTTACTAAAGGTATTGCATAAAATATTTGGTATCGACATTAAGATCGGTTAGACCTTTGTAATTGAGTGAGTAGTATATTTTTGAGTCCTCTTGTCCTAATCTGCTGTAGTGAATGTTTTGGTCCAGAAAACACACTATAAAGGGGTGGGAAGGAAAAAAGCATCAGCCCCTACTGCAATAAAAAAGAAGCTTCGCTGTACAATGGATGTTTCATTATATGGTAATTACGAGTACCGTTCTGGGAACAAAAACTTGTCAAACGTTCTTCTTTCTCTTGTTCAACTTGAGTAGGATCAACCCGGCAACTCCCCATAGCATTACCGCCACAAAGGTCTGCCTAAAAAACCAAGCAATTCCACCAGTAATTGCAAAGACCATCCCTAAGATTCCTATGGCCTGCTTTCTCTTTACCATTAGCAGCATCCTCAAAGGGATCGATCTCAATTAACCCTTTCGCCACAATCAGTTCATGACAGCTGTTAATTTACAAGACAAGTAGCATGGATCCAAGAGCGCCATGATATAACAATTACCCACCAGTTGGAATGTCAAAATTGTACTTAGAAGGACTTAAAAGGATTATTGAATAGTCCGATTCTAGTTGGATGGGGTTACTTGGTGCAGATTGTGAATTGAGTTTTACTTTGCAGGTAAAACTTGATACAACTAAAGGATCTCCTTCGATGCGTATTAAGGTAGGAATCCTCGATGATGAACCCCTATCCAGACTCGACAGATTGAGTAAGTGAGTATTGTGCCTGTCCATCGAAATAGAACTATGAGGCGGAATCCGGAAACATAAAGGCTATATACTTTTCACCTAACGAAGTTGTATGGCACTATTTGGAATATTCGGCACTCACACTGTGGATCTGTGTCCTTTAAACAACAAAACAAGTGCTAAAACTATGGTCCAAATGTCAGAGAAGAGTGCGGATGCAACAAATAACCGCTCTAAATATGGAATAAGCAGGATAATTGGTAGGTACCACTCAGCATTGGAGCACACGTTTGTTTGGATCGTTGATGCAGAAAGCGCACATCAACTAGAGAAATTCCTAATTGATATAGGCTCTGCCAAGTTTAATTCATCTAAAATAGTTCCTTTAATCAATTTTGAAGAGGTTGTGCGGAAGGGAACCGACGATCTTCAAAGCTAGTATTTTGTACGAGTTCGCTGTGGAGTAATTTATACTGTTCTTGATTTTTTTCTGTAACCAATCCCCCTGCGTCAAACAAAGTTAATTATGGTACGTTTTGAATACTTATTACATCTGTCTTAATTCATTTCGATATCGCTGCAAGTTGTAGGAGTGAATATTTCGCCACATCTCGATTAAAAAAAGGATTAAAGAAGATTGTTCATGTATTCAAAAAAGATTACACAATGTTAACTAACACACGTTTTACAATTGAGCTTCATATGGTTAATTGTAGTACTCAATTTGCACCGTACATAAGGTGGGCTATCGATATAATTAAGG
>Ga0105091_10000036_pt1 | contig 42566 bp, 62 predicted proteins | sample PPLLak1March2015_FD_87022 | JGI IMG/M metagenome (GOLD analysis project Ga0105091, IMG submission 87022) | Freshwater sediment microbial communities from Prairie Pothole Lake near Jamestown, North Dakota, USA - PPLs Lake P7 Core (1) Depth... | ecosystem: Environmental > Aquatic > Freshwater >... | reverse complement strand
TCAGCACCCGCTCCAGGTGTTCGAGGTCACCGAGGTGCACAATGTCAGCGGTCTGCGACTCCAGCAGCGGCTTGCCTTCCAGAGTGACGAGACCATCGGAATCGATGTGGGTGACCCCTTCGTTGTGGATGTCCTCGACGCCACGCACCGTCTCCTCGGATCCGAACTTCTTCGTCTTCTGCTGCGCCTCCCAGCGGGCCGCTGCGCGCCCACGGCCGGCCACGTTCATGATCTGCTGGATGTCATGGTCAGGAAGACCATGATGCGCAGCGGTGGCCTTGATCGCAGCATTCTCGGCTTCGTTGACGACGATGGCCCGCGTCGCCGCCGACGGCGCCGCCATGTACCGGTCCAAGAACCCGGTCATCAGGCCACCGTCCAGACGGGACCGTTCCAAATAGCGACGCAGGTCGGTGGCCCCACCGAAGTTGTCGTTGACGTTGATGCGCTGGATGATCCGCGAGTCTCCGTTCAGGGCCTTCATGACCCGCACGGCGATGGGTCGGTTGTACACGTTGTCCTGCACCATGCGCGCCTTCGCCTCTGCGACCCGGCCCGTCTTCGGCGCGGCCTGCCCGACCAAGGTGGTCTTCAGATCCCGCAACACATCCGGTTCGAGATAAGCCTTCAAGGACATGTCGACCCGGGAGGTTTCGATCGCCCCCAACGTCTCCCGCTCCGCCATCGACAGCGCGCCCGGATGCTCCGGCGCAAGATCGGCGCGGGACTTGAGGCTGTCGAACGTCTCTGCGGTCTTCGCCGACGTGATCTTCTCGCCGGCTGCCGGGTAGCGCTGGATGAGTTCCTCCATCGCATCCGCGTCATCGAGGAACCCGCGCATCGCCAGCCGCATCGCATCCCGGTCATTGCGCAGCGAGTACAACACGTGAGCCTGCTGCGCGCCGCGGACCGACTTCGACAACGACGTCTGAAACACCTGGGTGGCGCTGTCGGCATCCTCGACACTGTCGAGAAACTTCTCCATCCGGTTGGAGTCCAGGTACCGATCCTGCGCCTTCTTGGTAGTCAGCATCTCGTCGATGTACTTGAGCTTCCCTACCTTCGCGACCTTCCCCAACCCGATGGATGGGTCGAGGAAGTTGAACCCGAAGTCCAAAGCGCCGGTCGTCCACTTGTACCAGTCGTCCTGGCGGCCTGACTGTCCCGAGTTGCCCTGCACCTTCTCGTCGTAGTCGAGAACTTCCTGCATGGTGAGCTTGCCGTCGTTGTCCCGGCTGGCGGCACCGATCGACGCCACCATCACTTGGCCAGGAGAGATGGTGTGGGAGGCGTTCCACGCACGGCGCCACGTGTTGGCATCGAACCACTGATCCGATGTGATACCCACGTTCATGACACCGCCGGGACCCATCACCAACCCAGTGGTAGCGATGGCACGGCTAGTCCACTCCCGCGGCACATCCATGGCCTTGAGACTGAACTCGGCACCAGCACCCACCGTCGTGGCAACGTTCTGCGCCAACGGATCCAGCGGACCAAGCGCTGAGCGCACCAGACCGCGTTCCTCGTTGACCTTCGCCCAATCGTCGGCGGTCTTCTTCATCTCTTTCGTGTCACCAGACGTGGCCGCCACCGCCATGTCGTAGGCCAAGCCGAGGTTCGGTTTCGCGGACTCGTCGTACCAATCCGTCCAGGCACGACCGATGTCCTTGCCGAACCCCTTGACCTTGTCCCAGAACGACACCCAGCACCGTCCTTTGTAGTCAGTCCAGAAGGGAACGGAGACGGCGCACCGTGTTACGGGTGGTCTGAGAGGAGAACGGTGAGGACGCGATCAGCTCCAGCGACGGCAACACCCGCGCCAAGTTCTTCAAATCCGCAGTCGAGGGATCCTGCAACCCCAACGCCTCCGAACCGGGACCTGCCCCCGCATCCGCACCCGCGGTCACCGGCTGGTCCGGGAACTGGCTGGGCGCACCGAACGGCACCACATCCGCACCGGGATTCGGCGGCGGCCCCGCCGCCTCGCCACCCCCACCGGAAGCGGCCATCGGCGCCCCCTGCTGTGCGGAGCGGTATTCCGCCGCTTCCCCGTACTCCGCGTTCGGTAGCTCCCGCACCGGCTGCTTACCCCCGGGGCCACCGTCGGTGCGCTTCGCCAACGCCCCCGGACCTGACGCGGGAGCGGGTTGACGGGGCGGCTGATAGCCGCCCCGGCCCGGCGTGGTCATGGCCTACTCGCCTCCTCGCTTCGCGCGGCGCCGCGCCGCCAGCACGGTCGCCTGCTTCGACACCCCCGCGTTCCGATTGGACGCAGCCTTGGCTTTCACCTTGGAGACGGCCCGCTCCAGCGCGGCGCTCTTCAACGCGTTACCCGTCGTCTTCGACTGCGGCGGAACCCGCTTGTCCGGTGTCTTGTTGACCACCGGACCACCCTTCGGGGCGGGCCGTTTCGGTGTCGGAATCGGAGTCCGCTTGTCGGGCATTCTCTTGCCGATGATCGGCCCGCTGTCGGTCGGTGCGGGTCGCTTCGGCGTACGGCCAGGGATCGTCGGTGTCTGACCAGGTGTCTTTCGCTGAGACATCAGCAGCAACCCTTCTGGGTTCCCCGAACACCACTGGGTGCGACGCCGAACCGGACGTCGCCCTTGTTCCCCTTGTCAGCCTTGTTCTCACGCTGCACCGACGGCTGCTGGGTGGGAGCCTTCGCCATCCCTCCGCCCTTCGTACCGATCGGGACGTTTCGCGCCATGAGCTTTCCCTTTCATTCGTTGGAATCAGGCGGGCATGCGCCGCATGACCGACGCGGACAGTTGCGGTTTCCCGCTCGCGGACAACCCAGCGAGCATCTGCTGCAGATCCGGCCTACCGCCGGGACCCATCTGCGCCTGACCTGGTGCCACCTCGGAGAACGGCCCACCCCCACCTCCGGCTTCGAGCTGGGGTGGGCCGCCTCCGCCACCGCCCAACAGCGCCTCGAGCGGGTTAGGAGGCGCGGCGGTGGGCTCACCCGGAGCTTGCTGGTCGGGTTGCGGCTCCGGGGGCGGGAACAGTTTGAGCACCGCTTTCTCCAGCGGCGCACCCTTGTCGAACGCGGCGATCATCTGCGCCAACTTCCCCAGCTGCTCGCCGGGGTCTTGGCCCATCTGCGCCATCTGCGGGATCGTGGTCGCGAACTGATACACACCTTGCTTGATCGCGTCCCTCAGCTCCTCGATGTCGATCTTCCGCTGCTCCTCGGTGACATCGATCCCGAACGGTAGGGACCTCTGCACCGTGTCCCTGGAAATCTCCTTGTCGCCGCGGAGCTGCAGCGCCATCACCAACGCCCGGTTCGGATCCAGACCGGCCATGAATCCATAGCTCACATCACAAGTGTGGTCACCATCGATGTCCCGCACCGGCCGGTAGGACAGTTTGAACGGCGCCCCGTTGACCTGGCCCCTGATCTCCTTGTCCACGTTGGGCCACAGGGTCTCGTCCATCTCGAAGCAGCGTTCGACGATCTCCTTGTACATGCGCGCATCGACCGTCTGCGTCGCCTTCACTTGGGTGTCGAAGCCGCCCATCAACGCCTGGATACCGCGGCCGGTGATCACACTGGCCTCCGTGTTACCGGCCCGGCCCTGCGGGTACCTCGCACCTTCGTGCATGTCGGCGTTCAGCAACTGCGCTTCTGCCATCGCGCCCTGCGGCAACTCCACGCCCACCCGCCGGATCCGTTCCGGGGTGTTGGTGCGGATGATCGCATCCCCACCGATGGGGAAGTCCTGCAGATCCGGAGGCACCGCCAACGGCGCTTGCACACTCTTGAAAACCGCCTCAATATTCAATTTAGCCATCACATCTCTGGCGATTTGAATCCAAATGACCTCGTCGAACTGCCCGAACTGGGACTCGAAATCCAGGTTGGGCTTGCGTGACACCACGACGGGAATGTGGTCGAGCAGGTTCGACGCCGTCACCAGCACCGTAGGCGCTCGTCGGGTCGCGAATCCGGGCTGCGAGGAGCCGGGAAGGAACAGCATCGACTGGTCGGCGTCGATGAACCGGATCAGCTCCACGTCCTGGTCGCCGATGTCACGACCAGCGGGGTCACGGGTGAACTTCGCCGCGTACTCGGGGAACTCATCCGCCAACAACCACCCCGGCTTCAAGAACCTCTTCGTGTAGCTGACCAAGCGGCCCCAGCGGTCCCACTCCGGGTACCCGCTGGACGGGTCCTCGAACAGGATGCGGGGCATCTTCGCGTCGAAGTCGGGTTCGATCAGCGCCACCTTCATCCCGTAGGTGAAGTACTGGTCCACGCTGGTGTACATCTGCACGTCGACCGCGGAGTGCTCCATGTAGTGAGCGACGATCTTGGTGCGCTTGTCGGCGAACGCCCGCGCCCGGTCCGATGTCATCGTGGAAGAAGAGCAGTTGAAGCTCGGTAACGGCGCGACGACTTCGGTCAAATCTCTGGCGGCCTGGTTGATGAAGTTGGCGATGATCGGTTTCGGGAACATCTCCGAGGACACGGTCTCCGAGACCTGCTCCAGGTGCCCTTTGCGAACCGCTCGCACATCGAGCCACCGTTGGTCCCGCTCGCGGTAGCGCCTACGCAGCAACTCGTACTTGTGCTGGATGTCCGTTGGTGACAACACAGCAGCGTCTCCTCACCCGGCGACCCGCGCCCATTCTTGCAGGTTGACGACAGTCTGCTCCGATTTCCGTGACTTCGACAAGAACGGGTTCCGCTGGTAGGAGGACGACCGGTTGATCTGGGTGCGGATCACCTCTCGCGCCCTGATCTCGGCGAACCACAGAGCCATCACGGTGTCGGCCTTGTTGCGGGTCTCCGGCGCCCATGTCACCAACTGCTCCACCAACGTCTGGATCCCCACCGCCTGTACCGTCGTCGGCAGCTCGATCAGGTTCTGTTCGAACAACAACGACATACTCGCGACACCAAAATCAATGTCCCATTTGTTCTTCCCGGTGTGATGCTCCTGCAGCACAACCCCTTGGGAGGCAAGCCATTCATTGATCTCCGGGTCCTGGGTCAAGAAGCCCTGGAACGCGTTGCGTTCCACCCGCCACTCGTTGACGTTGTACAGATCGGTGACCTCCCGGATCTGCTCCCGGATCCAGCGAGCACCCGCCGAGGTCTTCACCCGCACGTCCAGCACGTACCGCATGCGGGTCAGGCGGTCCACACCGAGGACCACGATCGCCGAGTCACCCACCATCGCCGGGTCCAACCCGGCCACCACGTACAGCCCCGTCATGCCCTCGGCGCGGTGACCGCGCCGCTTTTCGACCATCGGTCCCGGCCGGCGGTCCTTGTTCCGCGCACCACGCACCTTCTCCTGGTCGAACACCGACTCTTCGGAGACCTCCTGCTGCATGTAGACCAAAGACCACCGCTTCGGCCCCATCTCGTTACGGACCTCATACAGCCGGGCCGGTGTCCACCGCGAGAACAAGCCCTCGGAGTCGGGCCGCTCGTTGTCGCCCTCATCGCCGAACGGCACATCCGACCGCGGCCACAACGGCATCCAGTCCTCTTTACGTTCCGACATCTCCAGCACGGCCGGCTGCGCCAAGCGCGTATACGGAGAGACCCCGGTCGTGTAGTGCTCCGGGTTGCGCAGCTCCGAGTACAGGTCGGTGGGCGCCACCCTGGTGCCCACCACCAGCAGGCGGCCGGCCGGACCCAGTCGGGACGCCACCTCCTGACGAATCCAGCTCATCTGCTTCTCGTACTCATGCGCATTCGACAACGTCACCACGTCGTCGCAGATGATCAGATCGGCGCGGGCACCATAGATCTGTCCACCCAGACCGATGGCCTCCACGGTCGGATCCTTCTGATCTGAATCCCGCTCCAGATAGATCTTGTCCGTGGTCCAGGTATCGGCCGAGGACCGGTACCCCTCGGCCGGAGCGAACGCCAGCTGCAGGTTCGTATACCTCGGCGAGGTCAGTCGCTGCTTGATCCCGTACAAGAACTTCTTCGCCTGCATCGACGTCTTCGACACCAAGATGACCTGCACCGCAGGATTCTGACAGATGCGGTAGGTCACGTAATCCATGGTGATGGTGGTGCTCTTGGCGTGGTTAGGCGGCGTACACACCAGCAACCTGTTCGGAGTTCCCTTCTCGAACAGCACGGAGGGATGGAGATCGCGCGGGTCTCGACCTTCGAGGAGGTCGATCCACTGCAGCTGATGAGTGAAAGTCCGAGAGTTCAGATAGCGCAGCCGGAAGTGTTCGAACGTACCGGGATCCTGGCGTGCCTTCGCACCTCTGCGCTGCACCGCGCGTAACTGCGACACGGCAGCATGGAACTCCGGATCCTTACGCATCCAGTCTTCGTAGGTCTGCGGCAACCGGCCCGCTGCCGCGGTTGCCTCTCGCACCGTCCGGAAGTCCAACAACTCCCGCAGCACAATCTTCTTCGCCTCCCGGATCCCCACCTTCGGGTCCCGGTCACCCACCACCCGATACACCTTCGCCAACCCGACCACCTCAGCCACGAACCACCCTGAAACCACCACGGCCCACCACAAGGGCCAACCGCCTGAACACCCACACCCAAACACATCACGCGCGCGCTTGTACGCGCGTGCTGAAACTACTCAGACAGAAAAAGAAGAAAACATCAGTAACGACGGCTCCTTGAAGAAGCCGTCGCCGTCGTTCAGACCGAAACCCGCAACGAGCCACGAAGTGGCTCACGTAGTTGCGCCTTACCAAGGGTGGTCGGCGCGAAGAGACCCACCCCCTTACCCCCTCCCGTTCGGCGTGTCGCAGCCTACCCACACCGCACCACACCACGCAACCGCCACCACACCGCACAAACCAATTCCAGCCCGCAAGCACAACCAGCCAGAAACCCACCTCAGAGCAACGCAGGAGCCACAACAACCCTCAGCCCAGGCAAGGACATCAACTGCCCACCTCAACGCAGCAGCAACCTCCCCAGAGGCCATAGCGGCTCCCTTCAACGAAAACCGGTGAGGGGAGACATAGATAGATGATCAACACGCCGCAAGCATCCCGGGGTCGAACGCTCATGAAGATCATCCAACAACCGGGCATACCCCCCACCTACGCTCAAAGGGGTGGGGGCATACCGGATGTTGATCAGGACAAAGGGGATCATGATCTCCATACCCTACCCGACATGTCCGGATACAACACAAATACACCCAAGGCGCTGACCTGCGGAAACACAACGATGGAAGATCCACATCTAGGCTCGACATACATCGATGTAAGATCCACATCTCTCCATTCCCATACCACCACACAAGGGGCAACACCGTTGCGCGAAGTGTGGGGCTAACACTGGCAGCGGTAGAGGCTCTGAGGCCGCCATGCTGTACCGCATGGCGGCTTGATACGGCCCTATGCGACGTCATGCCGTCGCATGCCGAGCAGTGCTAACGAAGTAGCAAACTAGTTGCGTTATACAACTAGTTCTCTGTAGGCGACTCCACCATGGGGGTGGAGCTCCCGGAGGTAGAGGGGTTGCCGTGCGGAGCGCTGACGGCTGCCTACCGACCGGTGACGGCACCGTGCCGACTAGCACAGTGTTGGACCGGTCGGACGGCACGGATCACCCGATCGGGCTATCGACCCGAGCCGGTAGGGAGCCGTTACAGTAAGGGAGCGGTAACGAGGGTTACCGCAGACATCGGAGAGGTGAGAGCCTCCGATGTCAGAGAGAAAGGGTGCGAGAGATGACCTATTACGTATACCAAGCGTTCGGATCGGACGACTACAGCATCGGCACGGCTGACACTGGAGTCATCGTCAGCTTCCGGGAGCCGAAAGCGGCGGTGGACTTCGCGTGCGCCATGGCAGAGCCGGGCGACGATGACGTACTGATCTGGCCTTCGGTTCCGCGCTGGAGCGAGCCGGTTCACACTGCCTAAGTGATCGGAGTGATCGGCAGGCCGAAGTCTGGTCTGCCGGTTGCTCCGGACAACTTAGTCCGATCCGAGAGAGAGATAGGAAAAGATCATGATCGACACCACGCTGACCGTTGCTGAAAAGACCGACCGCCTGACCCGAGCAGGCTTCACTATCGGATACGCAACCCGAGCCGATGCCGAGCTGTTCGGCTATCTGCTGCCGCGCGATATCGAAACACATGCGACGTTGGCGCATGGCGACGCTATCCCTCACGTTGACCTAGGCAGAGTTGCCCGTGGTGACGACTCATATGATCAGACTTCGACGGTGCTCCGTAGCAACTACCGCGTGCTGCACGCCGAGCATGATGACACCCCGTGGGTTGACGTATCCTACGTCAACGTCAATTCACTGGGCATCTTCGTCGAAGATCTTTCGGACGATATGGTGGACCTCTTGTGTGATCTTTCCACCGACTACCCGCTGTTGGACGAAAACGACCACTCCGAGCTAGAGCAAGAGGGAATCGAAGAGTCAGCCGAGACTCTGGTTCGGTGGGACCTCACACTGCCAGACGGTCCGGAGCAGGAGTTGTGGGACACCCTCGAGATTCAGGAACGGCTTGAGCTGTTGTGGAATACCGTCCTAAACGAAGATCTGCAGCCCGAGCACGACGGTCTTGACGTTCACTGGCCCGAGCCACAACTAGTAGCGGCCATCATGGCTCGGCTGCAAGACCGTACGGTCAGCAACTGATCCGATCCGGTTCGGCCACGCTTCACCGGAGCGTGTGCCGTGCCCGATCGGGCAGCGAGAGAGACAGGAGAGAGACGATCATGATCCAGATTACGGATGGGATGTACGCGACCATGGTGGAGGCGATGACGGCCAACGGTCGATGGACAGGTACCAACGCGGCGGCATGGTGGTATCAGGAGACTCTCGGCGGACGTGCTAGTGGAGACACTCGCGAGCGCGCTCGCATAATCCTCGCTGGCTTGCATGACTGTGACCCTATGGTGTTGGACACGCTGCCTAGTGCGGATCTGTCCGGAGAATGGGCCGACGGAGACACGGCAGAGTCTGTCTACGGTGACGCTAGCGGGGTTGACTGGCCAGAATGGGAAACCCTCCCGAGCGAAGTTCAGACCGACCTAGCTGATGCATGGTGCGACGCATTCAACGGGGCAGCGATGGATGCAGCCGAGCAATACTGTGCCGACCTGATCACATCTAGTACAGACGAAAGCAATTCCTGAAAGATCATCTCAGATATCGGCATTCAGTGCCGATAGGGTGCGCGGAACACAAACGCTAGTTGCATAGTCCAGCCAAACAGGAGAGAGAGAATCATCATGACGAACACCACGCTTGACGCTATCAAGACCTACAGCGCTTACCAGCTGTCCGGACAGGATCTGGCTGGCTGCGGAACACCGGACGAGTTGGACAGCCCCGGGGCAGGGTTCCTGACCCGCGTACGTGACAACGTGGTGGAGGCGGTAGAGAACGGGCTACTCACGGACGGTGACCCATACGACGTCGTGCACGAGATCGCCGATGGGGCACCAGCTGTCTACACATACGAGATGTGGACCCAGTTTCTGGACCTGTCGGCCTATCTCGAGGACCCATCCGAGCTGTTGGGCGACGGTATCAAGGATATGGATCAGGCGGCCGGCGTGTGCTTGTACATCATTGCCGAGCGGCTCGCTCGCGTCCTGATCGATGCTCTGATCGAAGATCAGGACGAAGACTCGGACGAAGACTGACCGGTCCGATTCGGTGGCGGTGCGCCTACGGGCGCACTACCGCTGTGTCCGGACCGGACAGGAGAGAGAGGAAGGGCATATGTCTCGCGAAAAGGAACGCATACAAGCAGAACTCAATCGGTTGGTGTACGAGCGTAACGAACTCAAGCAGGAATACGCAAAAGCGGCCGACCGCTATGCGGTGAAGCTGGAAAAGCTGTTGGCCAAGATCAGACGGCTGAATGCCGAATTGGAAGAGCTAGCCGCAAGGACCGATCGGAACACGGACCGGCCGTAACGCTAGTTGCACAGCCCAGCGTGAAAGGAGAGAGAGATGGACTCGGACGCTGCTAGGAACATGATCATCGAGCTGTCGGCGGCTCGGGCGGCGAAGGCCGACGCCGATGCCCGTCTGGCACGGTCGCTACGGGAGGTAGCCCGCTACCTGGTGCATGATCTTGGGATGTCCCGACGGGAGGCTGCCAGACAGATGGCCGTGTCACACCCGCGGGTGTGCAAGATCTTGGATGACGTGGAGTGGAGGACTGCCTGCTGATGGATACAACGTTGGTGGTGGCATCTACCGTTGCCATGGTAGGTCCGATCCTGGGCATGTTCAGCGGGGTGTACGTGGCCCGTCTGACACAGGAGACGACGAACCGGGGCAAGAACCTCGAACTGATCACATGGTCTGTCAACCTCGTGTTGACGGGCGAACCGGTCAAGATTCAAGCTGGTCTTGCGTCGCTGAACCACTTGTTGGACTCTGGTGTACTCAAGTCTGATGACAAGACGTACGCGCTGGGTATGCTGACGCACCTGTATGCCGAGCCGCAAGCCCAGTACCAGGCGCGTCCCGACGCGAAGATCGTCAGGCTACGGAAGGACTCAGACAAGTGAGCGCACCTCAGCAGACACCTGTCGCTCCGGACGGACAGCAGAACGTGATCTACGTTCAGCCGTACGAGGTTGCTGCTGCCCGGCTGGTGCTCAAGCTGGAGAAGGATCTTGGACTGCCGCACGATCCGGCAACGATCGCGATTGCGAACGCGGAAGAAGAGACCAGCTAGTTCTCGTCATCTGAAAGAGGGGCCACCTTCGGGTGGCCCCTCTTCCGTTGGAGCTGCTTGATGGTCTGCTCCACGAACAGCTTGTACTCGGCCTCAGACAACACTTGTACGCCATCCGGACCTCGTGCACCGTCTGGTCCACGAGCACCATCGGGTCCTCTACGGTCGGCTTCCCTAGGATCCATCTGGTACCTCCTGGTGCCCGCCAGCAGCCTGGAACTGTGCCCCCATCAGGAACGCATCCGCGTAGACGAACCCGAAGATCTCCTCCACCGCCTGGTCTGCCTTGTCTGGGTCTGCGAGAAGTACACGGATGATCTCATCTCCGCCTAGCTGCTTCTTCAACCATCTGAACTGCAAGATGGCAACAGCTTGCAACGTGTCTAGATCAATCCATCCGCTCATCATGTCGAACAGGTTGCTTGGTCCTTGCGTCCGCTCGACAGCGATAGCGTGGAGTCGGTGCGCGTCAGGATGGTCGATCGTGGAAGTCATCCGCCGAACCTAGCGTGCGCAGTTGGGCACGTAGCCGGCGTCGACCAGACTCTCCACACGGGTGCGGTGTGTGGCGAGGGCGGCTTCCTTGGAAGGGTTGAACCATTCGGTAGCGAGATCGTCCAGAACCAGAACCGAATCGGCCGGGTCGTAGAAGATCTTTGTCTGGTACGAGGTCTGGCAGAACGGGCCGTGATCGATGAGGTAGGACACGGTGCTGACCAAGCACAGCGTGTCGTCCCTGGACAGGACGTCCCGACCGATCTGCAGCTTCTCGTCGGTCGGCAGTGTGGTGAGAGGGCTACTCACGTTCGCTCCTTCTGTTGTTTCCGCATCTGAGCCAACTTGTCCGCACTGTAGGTGTCGTACACCTTGCAGCACGAATCGTACGCCTTGTCCAGCAAGGCGAGACTGTGCACGATCCCACCCTTGGGACTCTTCCACTGCACCAGAGTCTGCTTGTCTTCGACGTCCAAGATGGATGCCGCCGACGACTTCCCACCCCGCTCATACCAGGTGGCAGTGACAACTTCCCGACTGCCCGGCTGTTCTTCCACCTTGCCCTCCCGTACCGCCGCGATGATCTGATCCTGTCGGGCTAGTGCCGCGGGGTCGTTGCCTTCGGAGCTGGCATGCCAGGCAGCAGCGACCAGCAAGAACCCACTCGGTGGGTTGTCGTAGATCGACAGCTGGATCTTCGGGGTGGTGCACACGGTCTTGATCCATCCCGACAGCACCGTCTGCGGGCTGCCGCCGGCTGCGAAGGCCAGCTGCCACACCGCTTCGGGGATCACCGAAGACACCCAGCATCCCTGTGTGCCGTCCATGAACACCTCGTACAGCGAGGGCAAGCCGTCTTTGCCGTAGTCGTCGAGCCACTCATGGCAGGCGGTCACACACAGATCGAAGACAGTGGTCTCGGAGAGAGGCATCTTTGGCTTACTCCTGACGGTCTCGTTTGGCGTTGTCGAGGACACTGAAGAACTTGTCGATCTGATCGGGCGGTGTACAGATCATCTCGATGACGGTGGCAACGACCCGGTCGATGTGCTGCAGCCCAGCCAGAGCTGCTTCGGTGTTGTCGATCTCGGCTCGGATCCTTCGGGTCTCGAGCTGCACGTAACCAAGCAAGCCGTGCATGATGATGTCCTTGTTGACGCTGTCCGAGTCCACTGTGTCTCCAACGTTGTTTTCTTTAGCTGGGTTTAGCTGGATCTACTAAACCCTGCTGCAACCACGTCGTCGACCACTTTCTGGTGGCCGGCGACAGCCTCAGCTTCGGTGGGGTACCGCCACTGTGCCTGGTCCTCGACACCGGGGGCGTCCCGGTCGAGGAAGATCATTGTCTCGAACAGCAACGGCGGTGCATCAGGGTCCCAGCTGAAACTGTGATCGAGGACAAGGAACACGGTGCTGACCTTGCACCACACCCCGTCGGGACCGACGAGTCGATCTTCGGCTACTCGACGACCTGCACGGTCAGCGAGCATTGCCTCCACGTCAGCGCCGTTGTCGATGGGTGTGCCAGCACGGGTGTAGTAGATGGGTCTTCCGTTCGGATCGCGAAACCGATCCGCCGTCCAAATGTCGTCCTGGTTCAACGGTCCGCCTGCTTCCGCAACGTGGACAGCTCCTTCGGATTCAAGCTCGCCACATAGTCTTGAGACGTCTGGTATGCCTGGTCCAACATGGCAAGACCGGCGATGATCCGACCCCGAGGGTCCATCCATTGCTCCAGCATCGTGCCGTTGGTATCCGTCGTGTAGGCAGCCGACGACGGACCGCGGTACTCGTACCAGGTGGCCGCGACGATGTCCTGCCCGGGAAGCTCCTCTAGCCGGCCGTCTCGCTTTGCCGCCAAGATCTGATCCTGCTCGGCAATCTGCGCAGTCGGGTTATCGGCTTTGCCTTCGATACGACGACCACCGGCGACGAACAACCAGCCGCTGGGCAGGGTGGTGGAGATCATCAGCTGGATGCGTGGGCTCTTCGACACGATCCCGGCCCACTCCAACAGCACCTGGTGCGGTTCGTAGTTCCCTTCCACCAGGCAGCGCCGCCATATGTGCTGAGGGATCATCGGATCGATCCAACACCCCTTCCCGTCAGAGTCGAGGAACACTTCGAACAACACGGGAAGACCCTCTGCGCTGAAATCTTTCAGCCAGCGCTGGCAGGCCATCTCGCACAGCTCGAAGATCCTGCCTTCGGACATCGGCATGATCTCTCATCTCGTCCGGGGTTCGGTGAAGTCATCGCGTACCACCAGGGTGAACGTCCAGTGCCGATCGGTGCTGGCGGTGCCGTCCAAGAGGGAGTAGTCCCGCCGGAGGTAACCCATCTTCAACATCAGCGCTTCGGCGGCGCGCATGTGAGAGTCCAAGGTGGGGTCGCGGTCGATCAGTGCCGCGTAGGTACCGTCCGGGGCCACCGCCTCCACCAGCTCGGGTGTTCCGGCGGACCGATACGTGGCCACGATGAGTTTCATCGGTACTCCGCTGGCGTGTTGAGGTGCCGGTCCAGAGCAGCGGAGTCCATGGGTGGGTACCAGTCGGAATCCATGTCCCGGCTCAGATGCATCACCCGTCGACGACTGACCCAACGTAGGTCGATCGCCTGGCCACGATGGAGGCTGTCAGCAACAGCTGCCAAGGTGTCGGCCACAGCCAGATAGTAAAAACTCTTGGCTGTCTCGGCTCGCAAGTAGCTAGCCGCCCAGTACGCCATGGTCATGACACAGGTGTTGATCTTCCAGATGTCGAACCCGGTAGCCACGGTGCTGATGAGTGCACCGAGCATCACCGTGCATGCGGCCACTGTCGGCAGCCGCATGCCCCGCACGGTCAGCCAGTGCCACGCTCGTGTCATACCCGCCAACCCATTGTCCTGGCGAAGCGCTGCCACCGGCTCGGCTCCGGACCGAACGCCTCGATGTTCGCTTCCTCCAGGTCGACGTAGAGCTTCCTCAGCTTGGCCACAGCCGGCTCGACGACCTTCACGTGGTTGTTTTCCAAGTAGCGGAAGGTCTTGTCGATCTCTTTCAGGATCGGGACGACATTCTCGTCGGTCACGACGTCAAGAGCACGGTCCAACGCCTGGCGGTGCCGCTTGAACCCAGGAAGATGACGATCAGGATCGAACGCACCGGCATACACCTGCAGGTCACCGTCCGCTCTGTTGTGGACAGACCATCTCGGCGAGGTGACCCGCCACCCCGCCCTGTGAGGAGAGCGCTTCGGACGGTAGCCACCCCGCCGAAACGGTGTCAAGGAAGGGATGGACGAGTGGTCCACGCCGCTAGCACGGCCACCCGCCCATCCCCCCTTGCGGACGCTACAAGATCAGCTGTTGTGCTGCTGCTTGCGCCACAGGATCAGTGACGCTCCCGCGGCAACAGCGCCCGTCGCCACGATGCTGGCGAGCAGTGTCGCCATGCCCCATCCGTGTTCATGCCAAGACGAGCGGACGTAGAACAGGGGCAGGCTTCCCATCAGGACGCACCCGGCGATGACGGGTACTCGATACATGCGCCTATCCTCTCCCTAGTTCTTGCAGTACTTGCTGCCGTCAGCGTAGAAGGAGTACCCGCCACCGACGACAAGCCACCGCACCCGCAAACACTTGTTGCTGGCTGCGGCCCGTTGGATAGCGTCCAGTAGGAACGACCCGTAGGCCACGATCGACACGCCGCAGGCTGCGGCGACGATGGGTGCGGCCGGGCCACCCATCGCGGCGATGAACGCACACGATGCGGCCAGACCGTTGATGCCTCCACCCACAAGGTTGATGTTGGTGTTCGCCTTCCTGGTCTGGCTGCGGGTGAAGTAGTAGCTGCAGGTCACCCAGCCGCAGTCACCACCTCGGGCCTTCGTCTTGGCGACCGGGCTGTCGGGAACGATGCCGTCGGCGTAGAGGGCACCGCCGTCTGGTGTCGTGGCCAGCAACGTCTTCAGACCGTCGACGTCTACAACGGACTGTGCCGCAGGCTTGGTGGCCGGGGCTGCTGCTACCGGGGCGGCGAAGCCACCGAGCAGGGCGAGAGACAACACTGCGGCGGTGGTGATTGAGCGGATCCGCACAGATTCCTCCTGACATGATGGGCCTCACCCCATTTAGGTGAGTTGCCCACCGTGGCAGACGGATCATCAACCCGCAAGATCACGACCAGCGAATTGGGTACAAGTACTCAGCAGCGAAACCACCACCGCAGCGTTGCCCCGACCCGCCGGGCCATGGCTCGCGGTGTGAACGGGTACGTGTAAGCGATCCACCGCAGCCGTCGATCGAGCTGCGGGTCGTACAAGCCATCCAAGATCTGTCGGTCTCGCAACCTGGCTCACTTCTTCGACGTCGTCGTCTTCTTCGCAGGCTTCCCCGCCGCCTTCGCTGTCTTGGTGGGTGTCTTCGACTGCCCACCGATCTCGATCTGGTCCCCGTACTTCGCCTTCACCTTCCGTGCCACCGTCGCGTAGTCGCCCTTCGTCTGCGACTGCGCAGCCCGAGCCAACGCGTTCCGTGCTCTCGCCACGGTGTCTATGGGGTATGACTTCGTCGCCGGGTACACGAACTCGCCCTTCGGCAGACTGTTCCTCTTCGCGGCCTTCACGTTTCACTCCTCACCTCGACGACAGGTACGTCCACACCACCGCGTGGTCTCGCACCTCGGCCACCAGCCCCGCCTCACGTGGCTCCAGACACCGCCGGCTCCGTGCACCACCCGTACGGTGCTCGTCGAACGCGGCTACCGACGCGAACGTCGAGCAACACGCAGGACAGTGCGACTCACCCAGCTCCCACCTCGTCGAACATCTGCACATGTGTGATACATCTCCGTCCGGTATGTCCGCCCAGGCTACACACCCGAGGAGTACATACAGAAGGACGGGCCAGGTGAACATCCACCCGACCCGCCCTCCGGCGAACCCCTTACATCAAGCCGACTTGGTGACCTTCCGCATCGGCCGATGCGTCTTACGCGGCGGCTTCACCACCGGAGGACGCAGCTTCCGCAGCTCCACCAACCGCGCCGCATCCGTGGTGCACAGGTCGATCACTACCTTCGCGTTGTCCGGATACACGATCTGATACGACTCGACCTTCTTCACCTCTGGTTCGGACTTCCTACACGCATCACATTCCAGTACCTGCTTGACGGCCATGTCAGGCTCTCCTCAACGCGACCACACCGTCGACGTTCTCGGTGGTACCCGTGTCATCGAGTTCGATCTGCGGGAACATGCGCTTACCGCGGATCACCTGATCGAGCAGCTCCTGCTCCAACGACACACCCAAATACAGCTCGGTCATCTTCACCGACGAGTGGTGAAGCATCTCGCGTACCCGCTGCAGCGCACCGTCGTGTCCCTCCGCACGAAGTGCGTCGAACATTGCCCGTGCACCGGACCTGCGCAACACGTGAATACCTTTCCGGTTACCGCTCTCTTCCTCGTCCTCGTCATCAACATCACGAAGTCTCGGCTTCGGACCACGCTTCGTCACGTCCTGACCGGCCGCACGCCGCTGCTTCGCCAACTCCCGCAGCCGCTTCTGCTCATCCCATGGCCGCCGCTCGTTGATCTCATACCCCAACGCTTTCAACGCGGGTTTCACACAGTCCTCCATCACACCGATCGGCTTCGACGGAGCCAACACCTCTTCCATGTCATACCCCTTCACGAACTGACCGTTGGCACCACGAGCGCTGGGCAGCGGCACCATCTTGCGTCCCGGAAACAGGTAGTACGTTGGCTTGAGCGGCCCGTCGATCTGTTGTGTGTACTGCGTCAACCAACGACGTAGCTCCCTGTCGAGTTCGACCGGGATCGACATCCGGGATCGTTTGTTCGTCTTCCACACCTTCACATTCATGGTGCCGTTGATCAGGTCCAGGTCTTTGATCCGCAAGGTGCGGATCTCCGACGCTCGCAGCAGCAGCAACAGCCCGGTCGCGATCACCCCACGGTCCCGAGGTGTCGGCGCGGCACGCAGCAGCGCCGGGAACTCAGCCACCTGCAGCATGAAACGTTCCGGATCCATGAACTTGCGTGCCTTACGGCCCTTCATCGGGTTGTGCGACAGCGGCACGATGCGCCGGTCCTGGCACCAGGTGAAGAACTGGACCAGCCGGGACTGGTGGTTGTTCATGGCCCTCTTGCCGTTGGTCTTCTTCAACGTCAGCGACACCGCATCGATGTGACGCACCGTGATGTTGCGGGGTTGGATGTCATCACCCACCTCAGCGCGCAGCGCGTACAAAGTTGTTTCGTGGCCCCGTATCGTGCTCTTCTTGAGGTCTTGCCCGAGGGTCTCGAAGTATGCCTCGGCAACCACTCTCAGTGACGATCTCTCGTCCGCCATGGGTCTCCTTCTCCCGTTGCACCTGTGTAGTACAACCCCAGGATAGGGGCTGAAACGAGGAAGTACAACGTCAGACCACGGGCACTAGTGCCCCAGCACTCCTACCCACGGTCTGACCTGGCCTTTTACCCCCTCGCCAGCAGAGCGTAGCACGGGGTTCGTTGGACGGTTGCCAGGACGCACACCTGTGTGTGTTGTACTGTCCGGGTGGTAGGTGACACGACTCGAACGAAGTGGAAGGACCACAGCCATGTCGGTGCGGAAGCTCGCCGCTGACAAGCAGTTGATCAAGTGGTTCGACGCTCGTATGAGCCACGAGGAGATCATCGAAGCCAACCTCGCGCTCACCGGCTTCCTGGCCAGCAGGTCGTCCATCGACCAGGCCAAGGCGCGTCTCGGGAAGACCCGCCGCTCGCTTCGGCACCACCAAGAACTTCCTTGGAAGACCGAGAAGCCACACAAGAACGACAGCATCGCGCAGATGCTGCGGCTACGGTCCCGGCGTAACCAAGGCGAAGCCCTCAGTGAGAAACAGTTGGCGAAGATAGCAAGCTGGGAGCGCCGGCTTCTCGACGTCGGTCTGGTCATCATCTACGAACCCAACACCGAGATGGGATTCCACTTCGTCGCTCGCGAACCCAGCGACGGTGACAGCCTCATCCGGGTGACACCAGGGGCGGTGCTCCAACCCGAAGCATCCCCAGAACATGTGAAAGCCGCAGCGGGATGAATCCCTCTGCGGCTTGCACACCTTGACGCGAACTACGATGGTTCCTTCTCGGCGCCATACAGTTCATATAGCGGTTCGGCTTCCGGCACCACGATGAATCGTGCCACCGTCAGACCCGGCCATACCCCGAACGGGCGCCGCCCATGGTTGGTCAGCCGCACCACGATCTCACCCCAGTGAGTACTGTCGACGATCTCCGGTGCGTTGATCATCGTGACCATGTGATCTACCGCCAGGCGAGTCTCGGGCATCACCAGCCCTGTCCATCCGGGCGGCACCTTCATTCCCAGACCGGTGCGTATAGGTGTCACAGAACCGGGATCGACCTGCATGTGATGTAGTGCCGGTAGTGAGCCATCGGCAAACAATCCCGACAGGGTGGCCTTGCCGTCCAGCAGGTTGACAACGATAGTCGGCCGGTAGCGGCGAACGGTCACGGCTCGTCGTCCAGCCCGTCGTCGATGTCCTGCGTCGTCTCTGCTTTCGCACGTCGCCGCAGCTCTTCCTTCACCTCACCCAGCGTCATGTTGAAGGTGTCGATCGTCGAGTACCGATCCAAAGCATGGAGCAGCTCGGCGATGTCATCCTTCAGTTCGGTGACCCGATCTTGATAGGCCCCGATGGCGTTCTCCAGATCAGCAATCCGTTCCCAGTACCCGAACGCGATGTTCTTCCACTGCTCCACCGTCTCCGGCGGCCGAGCAGTGGGCTCTTCGGGTGGATCGACGAACGTCACGGGGTGGGCTCCTTCCCGTTCGCAGGCGGTAGCTCGGTGTTCAAGACGTCGACGTAGAGGGAGTCGACAGCATCACGGATCGCGAACAGGATGCCGTGACACGCATCCAGGTCGTGGATGGCGGTGTCGAGTAGGTCCGCTGCCGTCCACAGCAGCATCACATCCACCGTGTCACCGATCTTGGTGCCGCGAAGCTGCTCCGCCAGGGTGCGGATGTTGCTCTGGTCGACACTCATTCCTGCGCCGTCCCAGGCCACTCACCTTGCGCCACCAGCTGCCCGATCGTCGCGAGCAGAACGATCTCGAAGAGATGATCCGACACCTGCCGATCGAACCCGTCAGTGGTCGGACCGCGGTACAGCACGTTGGCTAGCAGTACGACCTGGTCGTGCAGACGCACCGCTACCCCCGCCATCGCACCGCCCGGTGCGTGTGCCACCATCCCCGGCCCGTGACGGTGGTGGTAGCGGACCAGTGCCTCGAACCCTGCCTCGCACACCTTCTGTGCGGCGCGTTCGAAGTGCTCCAGGTCCACGCCGGCTGCTGGGTGTACTGGGTCCTCGATGGTTGTCATAGTTCTGTTGCCCTCCGGAAGTCACGGATGATCTGGTTGGCGCCGTGCGCCAACACCATGTCGTCAAGCTCGTCAGGGTCGAGAACCCTTGTCGCCAACAGCACCTTCGCCAACGCATGTATGTGCTGCCGGGCGCCTAGCAGGTCATCGACCTCGATCAGGTCATCGATCAGCGACAGCTTCGCGAGAACGTCGATGTCTCCGAAGCTGCCCACCGGCCAGCTCACTTTCACCGAGTCGTACTGCAGGTCGAACGGGTTGAGCCACGCCCACGGATCCATCACCGGTTCCCTTCCTCGTCATGTCACACCAGCCATGCACTGGATGAACTCCGGCCCCTTGTCGAGCAGGGTGTCGTTCACATCCGCTGGGAGTTCGATCACTGTTGCCTGCGGCAGGGAGTCACAGATCCGGGCCGCCAGCTCACCGCCGGCAGTGTCCGGATCCCGGAACACCAGCACCCGAGAGAAGCCGGAGAACAGCCGTGGCCAGTGCGGGTTCCCTTGCCAGTTGCTCGCCCCCGGTACACCCACCGCCGGGATGCGGCAGTACCACGTCAGCACCAAGGCATCTAGCTCACCTTCGGCGATGCCGATGTAGTCGCGGTCCAGGTCAGCGGTGAACGCTGCAACGTTGTACAGCTTCACCTGCTGCCCCCGCGGCGCCGTGTACTTGCCGTGACCCAACTCGGCACAGCGGTGGTCAGCGATGCAGCGGAACTTCACCGCGACCGGTCCTGCAGGAGTCAGGTAGGGGATGGACAGCCTGCCCTTGCCGGCTTCATGCCCAGGTGCGGGCTCCGACACGCCGCCAAGCCGGAACTCTCTGGCGACGGCGACACTGATCCCGCGACTGTCCAAATAGGAGGAGACCAGCGGTAGTGCTGCCTCGTATCGGACCACCGCCGCGTTCAACGATCTCGTCGACTCGTCGTTTGGCCTCCCCATACCTCACCCCCTCTCGTTCCATCAGCAAACCCATCGCGTCCTGGTTGAGATCGCAGACGAAACATACGAACCGTCCATAGTCGATGTTCACCGACGCGGACGGATGCCGGTCGTCGTGATACGGGCAGCGCATCTTCCTCCAGCCGTACCCGATCGGCACCGTGGCACCGTGGGATTCAAGTACTGACACGATCGGATCCATCTGGCTCACCTCTCGACAGAAGACACGGCCAGCTCACAGAGGGCCAGTAGCGTGACCGCGGCAGATGCAGCCCGGTCAACTGCCGGTAACGGATCTTGCGACCACTGCGCTGCGCGAGGATGGGCACGCCAGCTACTCGCTGCGCCAGGTCATACAGGTCGTTCCAACCGTCATGACCGATCTGGGCCAACCCACCCTTGACTTGCACCAGCAGCACCTGCCCGGATCTCAGGGCGATGATGTCCACCGGAGACTTGCTTCCCCGCGATTGCCACGCCAGGTAGTCCTGTATCCGCAGGTCCGCCAAGACCCGCTTCTCGAACCCGTCCCCTTGGCGGTAGTAGTTCGTCACGACGAACACTCACCGGCTGCTGTCCACGACATGCAGTCTTCGTACAGACCCATCCGCTCGGGCCGCACGTACAGCGACACCGGGTGATCACCGCGGGGCCAGGCTGGACCGTTACGGTTCTTCACCGCACACATCATCAGGTGCCGCTTCGTCGAGTCCTGCGCGATGGTGAGGATGATTTCCGGAAGCTGGGACACCTTGCCCTGGATGGCTGCCCGTGGCGGACAGCGGTCCCCTGAACCCCACTCGGATGCCTCGGAGCAGTGATGCAGCAACCACACGGCACATCCGTAGTGACGGGCAAAGTGGTGCATGGCGCGAACGATCTGCCGCATCCCCGTCAGCTCCACCCCATCACCGTCGACCTCGATGTTCATCAGTGTGTCGATGATCAACAGCGCCGGCGGCTGTCCCCACATCTCGGTGAACGCCTCGATGTCCAGGTGGATGTCTTCCAGGGTCGGGCTGGGGTCGAAGGTGAACCAGATGTGTTTCGCCTCATCCAGGTCGGGGAGGAACAGCTCTCCGGCACCACCCCGGAACACCTCATCTACCTTGTCCACTGTGGACCCAGAGATGGACGCTACGGTACGGACCAACTGCGTCCACTCATCCGAGTCCGCCGACACGTACAACGAAGGGACCTTCGCCCGGATCGTGTACCCCAACGCCAGCATGGTCTTGCCCGATCCGGGCACACCAGCGATCATGGCTACTTGCCCGCGTCTGAACCGGATCCCGGCCGCTTCCAATGAAGGGAAGACACACGGCAGCGGAGCGCCCGTGTCGTCCGTGCGTCTGTGCAACGAACGCGATAGTGTATGAGCCATCACGCCACGCCGAGGGGTTCGGCGAGCGCAGCTTCAGTGCACAACCGCCCGATCGTTTGGTTGACCTGTGCAAGCACCTCGTCTTTGGTACCAGCAGAGTCGTTCAACATCGTGATGCAGTCGTACTGCGGTGGTAGATCCCGTTGCAGCTCGGCGATGACTTCGATAAGTAAGTCGTTCTCCACCACCCACCCGGGGTAACGATTGTCGTAGCAGCCGTTGGCGACGGCCAACGCGCCGAGCACGCAGCACCGGTTAGGATCCGCGACACCATCTGGAGTCCGTGCCATGTAGTTCTCACGTATCCAGTCATGCGCCTGGAGGTAGTCACGACCACGCACCAGAGCATTTATCCGTTCATTGACCGTCGATCTCATCGATCTCTCTTCTCTTACGTAGCATCCATTTACCGTCGATCTTGGTTCGTTCCACATCAGCAACGATCTGATGTGCCCTGGTACGTGAGATCTCGAACATCTTCGCCAAGTCCTCAAGGCTCATGTGCATGACCTGGTGGCCACGCTTGATGTACCTGTGAGCTTCGGGAGGTAGGCGGGGATGAGGACACATCAGTTGACGAAGATCGTCTTGCACTGATCAGGAGTGCCCTTCGGGGACGGACAGAAGTACGCAGTCCACTTGCTCTCACCCGGCTTGTTGGTACGCAAGACCCGCTTACCGTGCACACACGTGTACCGGTCGTCGTCCACCACCGTGGCAGGCATCACGGCCTGCACCGTCTCCTGCGCCTTCTCCAACGGAATGACCGCAGCCTTGTGTTCCGTGCACGCCTCACGCACCGCCCGCAGCGCCGCCATCATCACCGGCGAATGTTCCTTCACCCACTCCAGGTTCTCGTAGAACTCGTTGGTGGATCGGCCACGCACATTGATCAGCGTGCCGTCATCCAGCTTCGGGGAAACCTGGAACAACCAGCCGTCGTCGCTCATACGTCCACACTCCCTGATTTCGCGCCGCCCACTGCGGCGCAGTATTCGCGAACCCCACACGCCCGACACAACCGCGTCGGGTGGGGCATGAAGATCCCGGCCTTACGTGCCCGATCCCAGGTCGATACCCAGGTACCGAGCAGCTCCGGGGTGAGATGGTCCAGGTTGTGTACCTGGCCGATGTCGCCCTTCCGGGCCATCCAGTAGCCACCCAACTGGGGGCGCATCCCGAACACTCGTTCCAACCCGCACGCATAGAACCCCAGCTGTAGATCACTTTCCGGTTCGAACACCCCGGTCTTGATGTCGACCACAACCAGCTGTCCGTCCGGGGTGATCATCACTCGGTCGACGTACATCTTCACCGGCAACCCGCCGAGATCGATGTTCATCGCCATCTCGATCGCTAGCTGCCCGGAGCATGCTTCCCACAACTGCCACCCAGAGCGAGCCCGCCAGTCGATCCACGCCTGCACCATGACCGGCCCCTGCTCCAGCCACCACTGCTTGTCCTGCTTGTTCGGGTACTTGGTGCTGACCCGGCCTCCAGCCAGCCACTCTTCCTCCGGAACATCGGAAACGTTCCGGACCTTGTCGTACTCCTCCTCGAAGCCCACCGCGAACAGGTCGTCTGCGGTGGCCTTCGACCCGTGGTCGTAGACCTCGGTGGCGGCGTGTACGGCATGACCGCCGATGTTCCACCACGCCGGCACCGTCGGGAGTTTCAGCGTTCGTTCCAGGTAGTACTTCCATCCACATTGGAGAAACTGGGAGTAGCTGGAGTAGGAGACGTGAACAGGTAGATCGGCAAGGATGGTCACGTCAGACCCTCACTCGGACCTTGCCGGCGGATTGGGTGAACGCATCCAGGTACAGCGTCCACATGGTGGCGCCGCGGACCTGTCGAGGTGAGGATCCGAACCCGGGATAGCGCACACCGATCCAGTTCAGAGCACGGACGAGGTCCGTTGCACGGGAGGTGTACGGCTGCCGGATGTAGGCCGGCGCCCCTTCCTCGAAGATCACTTCCACGACGCCGAAGTACTTGAACGAGTAGGTGTCACAGGCCATGTCAAGCCTCCAAAGGGTGCACGGCACCGCAGGCTGGTAGGCGTACATGTCCCCTCGGGGCTGCCACGACGGGGGACCGACACAAGACGAGGGCGACCAGCGGGTCGTCCACGGCACACAACACGTAGGGGATCGGCTATCGATCCAGGCTACTCACACCTAGGCAAGTTTCAACGCTCAGGTGTACGACACCCGGGTCGTACAGGCGGGGAAGTTGTACAACGTAGGTCAGGACCCGAGGTGGATGTGGATCATGAACCACGGCTACCCCCCTGCGCCCTCGTTGTAGGGTCTATCACTTGTCCTGGTTCGAGGGCAAGGGTCCGATCCGTCCGGAACGCGACGTGGACAAGAAGAAGCCCCCTGGAGGTGCGGAACCAGGGGGCTTCATCCGGAGAGAGATACTCACGTTCCCGACCGGCTGGGTGAGAGAGGTCCACCCGGTGGGTAGCACCTATGGTACGCGACCCGGCGGTTCGTCAAGGCGTAACAGAAAACAAACGATGCACGCCACGATGGCGCTCACCGCTGCCACGCACGCCAGCACCAACGCGAAGATCCAGTTCTTGTCGAACAAATCCACCGCGGCAGCGATCAGCACAGTGACCATGACCTGCACAAACGTCAAGATCGCGTATCGTAGCGTCGGCCTCCAGAACGCCGATGTCAACATGACGAGTACTCCTCACTTGTGGCCGAGACTCCGCCAGGTGGTGGCGTCGATACGCCCCGTGGTGGGTAGACCACGACGCTTCTGTAGGTCTTTGACCGCTTTGGTCATCTCTGGGCCGTAATATCCGTTTACGGGGACGCCCAGCTTGTTCTCCGCGTACGTCACCCAGCCACCCAGCTGGTCGTCCTTCGCGCCCAACGACAGCACCGGCGCGGCGTTCGCCGGCACCACCCGTGCGTTCGGCACCTTCTGTCCGATCACCTTGCCGCCGTTCTTCGTCAACGCCTTGATCGGTACCGGCGAGACTGTCGGTGCCTTCGGCGCCACCTTCTGTACCGGCTTCGGTTTCGTCAGATAGTTGTGGTAGTCCTGCAAGATCGTCGACGTCGTGTTCTCATGTCCGGGCATGAAGCTGAGGTGCACATGTCCCGGACCGTCCGAACCCCTTTGGTTCTTCCAGCCGTACCGGCGATCGTTCAGCTGGTAGTTCGAGATCATGTACTTCACTTCCGGGTACTTCCCGGCTTTCAGTTGTGTCAACAACCAAGTCTGAAACTGTTTCGTGCTGAATCCCGGACCGTTCCCCAGGTCGGCCGCGTAGACGGTCCCCTTCTGATGCGACTTTCCCCCGATCCTGTCGCTAGCCCAGGGCGTATGATCACCGCTGCCCTTGAGGTGTCGGGCATCGCCGATGGTCCCTAGGAAGGGAGCCTTCGGGAAGTACTTCTTGAACTGGTCCTGAGTGTTCTGGACCGGCTTGGCGAGCTTGAAGGCAACCATCACGGCTCATTCATCGATCTCTTGAACGCCGAACGAGTGGTGGATTTCCTCTTCGCATGCTTCGCTGCTGGCCTCTCCTCCGGCGGGGCCATCGTCCACACCACCTTCCACGTGTTCTCGTCCAACCTTCCCGACGGCTCCCATCCCGCCGCCTCCTGCACGTGTTCCACCGCGTCTTGGGTGTCCGCATCGAACTCGCCGGTTGTTTCCAACTTCCGGTCCCACACCTCACGGAAGTGCTGCTGCCACAGCTTGAGCTTGATGTTGTGCAGCCACTCCTTCTTCCCCGAGTGACACGCCGCGTTCGCCTCCTCGGTCGCAGCGGGACCGAAGTAGTGACCTTGTGGCAACGGCCAGGCTGGTGGTTCGGTGAGAGTGGTCATCATCGTCTCCAAACGATCACGGGAAGGGAACACCAGGAAGGGTCGTAGGCCAAGACTGGTCGGTAGTCCATTGTGCGCTGAAACTGACATAGTCATTGACGGCAAAGTTCTGCGTGGTTGGGTAGAAGTACGCATCGATCCGGGTGCCGCCGAAGAAGTTCGCGACCATACCGATCTGGTTCGGCGTATGCCACAACGCCGGACCGAACGGAACGTACCCTGCCATCGGTAAGAAGCCAGTTGGGGGAGTAAACAACGGTTGGCCGCCGGTGACAGCAACAGTCAATCGTTGTAGACGCCCGTACAGATAGACGACGTTGTCCAGGCGACGCATCCGAAAGTATCCGGCAGTCGTGCCGAGTTTCCATCCGGAATCCAACAGCGACGAAATGTCACGATTGAGCGTGTCGCCATAGGTCAGACGCCATGCCGTAGCATCCGAGACCCACGCGGTTTTCGTAGCCTGGACGTAATACGCTTTGCCCTCATTGCTGGCAGCGGCTGGAAGATTAGCCTGCGCGGCAACAACGGTGTAAGGCGAACCGCCGGCCGGACCGACAGTTCCACCAGAAGCACCTGGGATTCCCTGATCACCCTGCGGTCCGGTGTTTCCCTGGATCCCTTGTGGACCCTGCGACCCGGTATCGCCCTTGACACCTTGGATGCCTTGCGTACCTGGGTTTCCCTGATCGCCTTTGTCGCCCTTGGGTCCTTGGGTACCGGTGTCACCCTTGATCCCTTGAGTCCCTTGGGGTCCCTGGGCACCGGTCGGACCGGGGTCGCCTTGCGGACCAGGTGGTCCCTGCGGCCCACCCGCGGGACCCTGCGGTCCTATTGGACCTACCGGGCCAAGCGGCCCGATGTCCCCTTGTGCACCTTGCGACCCGGTATCACCTTTCGGACCGGCAGGGCCAGTGTCACCAGTCGCACCGGGCGGACCGGTCGGACCCACATCGCCCGTCAAACCCACATCGCCTTGCGGGCCTTGCGCCCCGTCATATCCTTGCGGCCCGATATCTCCCTGGGGTCCCAGCAAGCCGGTAGGCCCGACCGGTCCGGGAGGCCCGTCTATTCCCTGTGGTCCCGTCGGACCGGCAATACCATCCGCACCCGTCGGCCCGGCGGTCGTGACCTCCACGACAATGGTGTCCTGCGGGTTCAGTACAACCTGATTCGGGGGAGTGGTCACCGTGTCACCCCCTTGATGATCGCCACAGTTCCTTCGACTACCACCGCCGGCTTGTCCGCTGGGTCGATCAACGCCAAGTCGTAGGCACCCTTCTGCGCAGTCACACCCAGCATGTTGTCCACCCCGAACTCCACATTCACCACACCGTTCGGGCCGTCGACGGTGATCGAGTTCCCGACGTTGTTCGAATCCAAGATCAGCACGTTCCCACCAGGCTTGTTCCGCACCTGCATGTGTGCGGTGTACCCAGTGATGTCGATGGGCAGCTTGTTGCGGTCCTTGTATACGAGCTGCATCGAAAACGTTTCGTTCGTACGCATCTGGATGTCATACCGACCGGCGGTCTTGGCGCTCACGTCACAGTCCTCAAGGTGATGGTGAGGTACCCACCCCAGCCGTGCGCGTTGTCCGGTGGAGCGGACTGAATGAAATCGAGTTGCTCGATCGTCACCAACGTTCCGATGCTGTTGGAGAAATCTTGCCACAGGACGGTGTCCCCGCGGGCTTCCACCGCTTCGATCTCCTGTAGCCGCAGGATCGCCGTACCCTCACCGCCCCACCGCTGCCCGTTCGAATCCTCTTCCAGGTCGAAACACAGCACCGGCAGTTGGATGATCCGTGTTCGGGTCGTACCAGGTAGAGCCTTCAGCTGGTAGGAAGAGATCTCCGCACCCAACGTCAGGTTCGTGGTCGAGCGGGTGAACCCGAACCGGATCGACAGGAACTCCTGGGGGCCAGCAGGGTTCTTGATGTCCAGGTCGTTGGACGGCATCACCCCAGCTGGGAGGGTGATCAGCGGGGACTCGACCCCACTCGCGCCCATCACCGAAACCCCCAGGCTGCCGGCCAACACCGGACCCCGGACACGCAACAGCTTGAACAATTTCGGTTCCAACGTCGAGAACCGGATACGGCTGGTGACCAGATACCCGGCGGACATCTTCGTGCCCGACCCATCGTGCAGGAAGTAGCCCTCACTGCTGGTGCCGAAGGCCACGTTGTTGGTGTTACCCACCAATGCGCAACCGGTCACCGCCGACGTCGATGCGGCATGGAACACGTCCCACGCGTACGCGAACCTCAGTCCGTCGATCGCGTATCCCAGATCTAGCCGTCCCAGACCCGACTTGTTGTCCACGCCGGCGGTCAAGCCAAAGTAGAGGAAGCGGTCCCGAGCGGCGAAGCACCGCACCGGCTGGACGGTTTCCAAGATGATAGGCCCGTAGGTGATGTCCCCGCCTTCGTCGGTCACCCCTACTCGTACCCCGCGGGATGTACCGATCCCGAGGTAGTTCCCCAGGTAGCCGTAGATGGCGTGGCAGTTCTCGCCCTCGGGGAGATCCGCGGCGGTGATACCAGTGGACAGCTCCGGCAGGTTTCCGTTCGAGTCCTGCGGGACGAACTTGAAGATGCCCGACCTGCCACCCGAGTACCCGGCGATGTAAATGGCACGGCCACCTTCGGTGATCGATGACCATGTCCATGTCACCACCGGATGCGTGTATACCGGAGACGCCGGCAACGCCGGCCCGGTCCCGATCAGTTCATGCACTACTGACCCGATACAGGCGATAAGGCGCTGTTTGACCCAGCCGACCTTCACCCGCGTATTGCCGGTGTTCCACTGCAAAGCCCACGTCACCGTGCCACTGCCATCCGGCAGGGTGCCTTTGTAAATCCCTACCGACGTGGCCACCCACACACTCGCACCGTCGGTGCACGCATCAAGGATCGCTTCCGCTGCGGGGGCCGGTGTGGTGCCCGAGAACGCCCCGTCGGGAGAACGTTGTACGACGCCGGTAGTCGTTACCGTCATCACCATGTTCTTCCCCGTCGGGGTCGTATATCCCAACACGGCGACAACCGGAGCGGTGACAACCTGTGTCATCGCCGGCAACAGCGTCACTGTTCCCGGTGTCCACACATCTAGACCGCAGGACTTGAAGTAACGGGTTTCCACCGTCTCCGACGCACCCTGTGGGTTGCGGGTGTTCGGGTCGTTGTACACCTGACCAGCACCGCCATGGAAGGTGAACTGTGAGCGGTACCACCAGTTCTCCAAACTCTGCTCTCCGGCCTGCCCAGCCACATCCAGCTGCTGCTTCCGGAACGGCGCCGTCTGCCGGCGCACCAACCGATCTGGGTTCGCCGCTGACAACCAGCCCATGCCAGCGACGGCGTAGTCGAAGTCCACATCGGTCTTCGTGAACGACGTCGCTGATGACGCCGGCAGGCACAAGCTCGCCGGTAGCGTCGTCGGGATCTTGATCGTCATGGGTTACGACCCCAGCCATGCAACCTGCATGTACACGGTGGTAGACAGAGTGACCAAAGAGTTCTGGTACACGTAATGCTCGAGGAAGTCGTTCACAGCGAGCTTGCAGATGCGACTGGATCCGGGTGTGGTGATGTGACCGGCGGCAACGGCGTTCATACGTACTTCAAGTGGGAACGTGTCGGCGTTGAGCCGTACGGCCGATGCCCTCGAACCGGTGGTTCTATCATCGAACATGGCTTGGTGGATGACGAGGTAGTACCCGGCCACGAGGATGTTGATGCGAGTCGGTGTGGCGGCGATCTGCCGGTCGTGGACGTCGAACTTAGCGTCGCCGACCACGTAGGCAACCTTGGTAAACACCGACGCGTTGTGCGGGATGTTGAGCGTCTTCTCCAGCGACGTCGCATCGCCCGGTCCGACCCAGAACCCCAGCTCGTCGACCTTCGCCAGATCCGCACCGAGATGGTTGGTGATCTGCAAGAACGGCCTGGTGTTCGCCACTGCGCTCTGAGCCTTGAGTCGCAGCACCGGATCGACCGGAGACGCCTTCTGCGTCACCACCGCCTGCGTCAGGTTCGACGTGTCGGCAACGCTCAGGTTGCTGCCCACGGTGACATCCCCGGCCGCGGTGACATCGCCAGCAGGGGTGATCTTGAAGACCACCGCGGCGGCACTGTTGAGCGCTTGCACCACATCCGCGGTCGCCGCCGCTACAGACTTGATCTTCAACGGTGTCGACGTCGTTGTTGCTGCTGTCAGATCGAGACTCTTCCCGACGAACACCGACCCGGCGGAGGCAGCGGTGGCGATCCCACCATCCGTTGTAGACAGGGACGCGAACGATGCCTTCCCGTCCTTGTCGACCGCACCCTTCGTCGCTCCAGCAGCATCAAGCCACCGCGACAGATCAGCGGTCTGTCCCGTGAAACCCTTGATGGTCAATGCGATCGACGCAGCGTTCGCTGCGACCGTGGTGATCGACTTGAAGTTCCCCGTCACCGACCCGGCATTGACATTGCTGATCGTGTTCGATGATCCATCAATCGTCTTGTTCGTCAACGTCTGCGTGGCCGTGGTACCCACTACCGCCACTCCGCCGGTCAGACCGTGCACCCCAGCCGAAGCACCGATGTGGTCCTGGGAGTCACGGAAATCTTGCGCTGTTGCGGTGTGCGCCACCGGCGCTCCCACCGCATGCGACTGCGGCGACGTACCGTCCACCCCACGCAGCACCGTCAACGTGGTGCCAGATGCGGCGGTGACCTCCACGATCTCCGACCCGGTCTGTTCATAGTCCAGGGTGAGCCGGTACGGAAACCCGATCGGGAATCCACTGGCCGACGACACGCTGATGGAGGTGGCCGCTGCGGTCGCCGACGCGGCAAGGACCGTCTCGACGGCGGTGTTGGAAAATTGCCTCGCCACAGCGGTCTCCCTCTAGAAGCGGGTGTTGTGCAGAACCACGGGATGCCGGGTCTGCAGCCGGTGCTGCTCCTCGGCCAGTCGTTGCTTGTGCAACTGCAGGAAGTACTTACCGGCGTTGAGCGTCGCTCCGGGGGGAATGAGCTGCGCCTGGGTTTGAGACTCGATGGCTTCGGACTGCAGACGCGCCGCTTCCTGGTAGCCGACGATCCGCGAACAGGCCCCGTACACGATGACGTCACGAGCGTTGTCATCCAGACCGGTGTCGCAGAACTCCACCGAGAAGTCATCAAGCTCGATGGGTCTCGCGCCGTAGGTGAGCCGCACCGGGCGGCCGGGTTCGATCGCGTCCCCCACCTCCACGTCCACAACCTGCGCGGTCACCGACGACCGCCAGAACCTGATCGGCATCCACACCAGCGACGGACCGGAGGGCTGCCACTCCACCGTCAGAAGCTGGTTCGCATCCCGTGGCAGCTCGTAGTGCAGACGCGCTGCCACGTAGGGGAACTCGGTGGTCTTCACCGCGTACAGATCCGGGAACACCGACCGGATCGTCTGGTTGAGGGACTTCCCGATGGTGTCCCTGGGAGTACGCGGGTTGTTGATCACCCGCGCACCAGCGTCATGTGTGGACGCCGTGGTACCGAGGTAACCGCGACCGTACGGGGGGACCGTGGCGGAACTCGACGTGGTGTCCTTGCGATCCACATAGATCAGTTCGTCGTCGATCTCGATGACACCACGGTTCACCTGGCCCGCATCAGCGATCGGAACCACCAGGTCCGCCTCGGTGATCGGGGCGGTCAGGTGAGTGACCTGCTCCTGCGCCCGCGTGAACCCCAGCAGGTTCTGATACACCTCGTCTTTCATCTCATCGAAGATCACAGATAGCTCGCCGCCTCATCGACCCCGAGGTCCGTGGTACCCGCCAGCTGGTTCAGGACCCCGGCAAGCTCGAGGTACTTGCGGGTGTCGGTGATACCCGCCTTGACGTTGAGAGCACCGACAACCTCCAGACCTGTGGTGCCGGCGTAGACGTTGGCGGCACGCGCGTCACCGGCCTGGGGCACGTCGTTCGCCAACAAGCCGGCGACTCGGTTCAGGTGGTACGTCAGAGTGCGAACGTTGTGGGCCATCACGCCGCCCCGGCGTTGAATGCGGACCCGTTGTTGTCACTGATCCGCTTCGCCTCATCGGTGTGCCAGCGTTTCGTTCCGCGTGGCTGCATCCCTTCACGACGCGCCGTCGCGTAACCATCCAGCTCCCGGTCCCACGTCTTCTGCCGGGTGTAATCCCGGCCCGATGAGGACTGGCAGTACGCAACCTTCAAGTTCTTCGCCTTGACGCAGTCGCCCCACGACTCATGATCCTGTGAGGGACATGAACTCGTGCACATGACTGGCCCCCTTTCAGGGGGTGATGTACTCACCCAACCCAGCAGCTCGCAGAACGTCGGCTTCCTCATCGGTGATCGTGTGTACGTACCCACCCAGGTAGTATCCGTCACAGGCAACGATCTCGTCCTGCGACGGATACCTGGCCAGGCGCACCACACCGTTTTCGATCAGCACCGAGATCCCTTTGTCGAGCCGGTACCGCTCGAACAACTTCCCACCCCCCGCTGGGGTCTCCGACACCGTCGGTGGTGTGAACGTAGGCACCGGCCTTCACCTCGGAACACAAGAGGCCGTGGAGGGGGGGCAGGAGGGTGGGGATACGTCCCCCTCCACGGCGCTATAGGGGTTACAGCGACGAAGATGTCTCAACTCGGTACAGCGATGCCTCGCGGAAGCGAGCCCATCCTAGAACGCCATACCAACCAATGGGCCTGAACCGATTCAGACGGTCGGTGATAGGCCCGATGATAACGTGCGGCTCTTCGGACACCGCTTCTGCGAGCGCCTGCTGCCCACAGAAGATCGTGCGGTGCACACGGGCGCTAGTCGCACCATCACCCGCGTAATAGGACCGCGGTGTCTCGGTGTAAATAGCACCCTCGTAGGTGCCGATTGTCGCGTCCCAAATGTTACCGGGAGCCGAATTTACGTGCGGATCACGCCACGCCGCCGCACCGGTTTCGGAACGCAAATCGTACGCCACATCCGGGTGAATGAACGCGGCGTATAGGTTCCCGGTTCTCGGTACAGCCTTGTTGCCGCGCAGCTTCGCAACCGTCGCTCTTCCGTCACGGCTCTTGAACGTGTCCGTACCGGTGACGTTCACCGGTCCACCGGTGTTGAACGTCATCACACCGCCGGCCTCACGAACGACGTTCGTGCCCTGCCGCAGAACCTCACGAACAACCTCGTCAAGAGAATCAGAAAGGTTGAACGCGACGATGTTCGCGATGGCAGGGTCCACATCGGACAGTGAGAACAGCTGCAGTCTCCTGGTCTTGATCTGCGCCTCGCCGTATTCGGTGAGAGTCACCGATACGGTCTGCGTAGACGGAACTGCAATAGCATCAGGATCGACGATTTCCGTCAGTGGAGTCGTGGCCTTCGGAAGATCTTGGTAAATATTGAAGACCACGGAGCTGCCGGGCATTGCCTGCTGCACGGGCCGCTTGTCAGCCAAATGCCTGTAAAGCGGTTGTGCACGCAGATTAAATTCTAGATATCTATCGTAGGCGGCTTGTACGAGATTTACTCCAAGGCTCGAACCACCGCCAGCATCCGTATACTGGTCCGGCATTTCGCCGTTACCTTTCTATCAGGCGTTGTCACGGTTATCAGCCGCCGCCCATGTTCGAACCCACGCCGTGCTGCGCCATCAATGCATCGAACTCCTCACGCGTTTTCGCCGACTGGACCTGACCCAACAGGGCCTGAACCTTTGTGTCGTCGACTCGTGCACCGTGAGAAGCCGATGCGACCTTGGTGTGCGCGGCGACGTCATCCTCGGAGTACACGGTATCCGGCCGCTTCTCCTCCGGAGCGGACCCACCTTCACCGGTGGTGCCCTTGACGTTGAAGACGTCTCCGTACTCTTCCAGCCATTTCGTGACAGCCTCGTCGGTAGCGTCGACGTCGGAGGGAATGAGCTTCGCCACCTTCGCCGCTACCTTCGAGTTCACGTCGTGGGACTGCAAGATCTCGGTGACCGAGGTCGTCCGGGACTGGTTCCGTAGCCTGGCAAGCTCCGCTTCCTGTTCCCGTTTCTCTTTCATCATCGCCTTGTACTGCTTACGCAGCTGCGCGATACCCGATGAATCCTCGGTGTAGCCGTCTTCGTCGGTGTCGTCATCGTCGGACCACTGATTGCCACTCACGTGGCGCCTCCCTTGCCATCACGGATGCCACAGACCGCGGTGCACCGTCCGGGGAAAACGGACACCGGCTTCTGCTACCGGACTCGATACGCTCCCTGGGGCCGGTCGGTCCAGGTGAGGAGTGCGCGCCGAGGACTCGAACCCCGGTGACCGCCTCTCGGTCGCGCGGCATCATGTCAGTACGCCCCAGGAGAAGTCGATTCCAGGGCGCCCTTACCGGCGCCGCCCCCAGCGGAGAACGTCGCCTTCTCCATCTCGGCGAGCTGCTGCCGCTTCCGCCGCGATGATGCCGTGCCGAAGAACGCCTCGTTCACAGCGTCCTCCTTCGTGTAGTCCACCCCATAGACATCCTTCAAGTTCTGCCCAGTCTGCCAATTGTATGCCGCCTGGCCCACCAATAGGTCGGCGTTCTCGGCCTGTGTCGACGCCGTCAACCGTTCCGCCTCCGCGCGGTCGAGCTTGAGCGCGTTTCGTTCCGCCGCCTGCCCGATCTTGAGCGCCTTCGCTTGCTTCTGCAGCAGCGGCTCGGCGCGCTTCTGATCAAGGAAGTACGCCTCCAGCTCGCCATCGCCGATACCGTAGAAGTCCTTCATCGCGGTCTTGTAGCCGTCATCCATGCGGTTCTTCGCATCCACCGCCAGGTCGACCCGCGTCTTCACCTCTTGTGGGGCGACGTCGTTACCGATCCAGCTGGAGAAATCGTCGGGGGAGTCGTAGAACCCCAGCGGCAGACCAGCGGACTCCATGATCTGCCGGTAGGACCGTTCGGTAGCCAGGTACTCCGCCGGTGCCAGCACCGGTAGCCCCGCTTTGCCTCGGGCCTCGTTGCCGGAGAACCGCCTCTTGTACTCCGGGGTGTCTTGCAGCATGTAGGTGAGGTTGTCTCCGGTGTAACCCTGGACGATGAAGCCCTTGAGAACCGGAGCCAACGCCTCCAGCCCGAAGGGCTTGAGCATCTCGTTCACGACAAACGAGAAGGCGTCCTGCGAGTCGAGCGGGATTCCGCCCGCACTGGTTGGCTGTGTCATTGCAGACCCCAATCCGCAAGGATCTGGCGGCTACCGTTGAGCATCTCATCTCTGGCGTTCTTCGTCTTCATCCAACGAGGATCTTTCTTGATCGCCGTCTCGTGGTCGGTCATCGACATCGGCGCGATGACTCCGGTCTTGGGGTCTCGGAAGGACAAGGCCCGCTGGATAGCCGGGTCGTTGAGCTGGACGTCGGCAGGGTTCAGCTCCAACAACCTGGCCTGAGTCTCGACGTAGGGTTCGGCGTAGTCGGCGACGGTCATGCCCTTGTCGATGTCATCAGCCAGACCCTGATACTTAGTCTTCGCAACCTTCTTGATGTACTCGGTCACCGCCTCCGGCGTGGTCGTCTCACCGACCAGCTGCTTGGACAGGTTGAACACCGTCTCGTCGGTGACAGCGATCCCGTAAGCAGCTGCCTGTTCCTTGATCTCGCCCCGCTTCTCGGCCAGGCCCCCGTAGTAGTCGGCGACCTTCGGATCGAACTTCATCTCCGCAGCCATGGCAGTGGCCACCTGGGAATCGTCCCATTCATAGGCGTTCACCCTCCACGCCATGTCCGCCAACCTCTTCGGGTCGACATTGATACCTTGGCGTTGCCCGAGTTGGATCAACCGAACCTTGGTCTGGTGCAGTCTTGCCTGGGCGGTAGCCGCATCCGCGCGTTCGAGAACGTACCACTTGCGCACAGACTCGCTGTGGGTCTTGAACCATTTGGTGTTCCGCAAGCGGGCACCGAACTCGTCCGGAGTGTACTGCTCCCGCGTCGACTCCTGAATCAGTGCCCACAATGCCTTGTCACTCTTGAAAAAGGCCATGCTGTAGCCATACTTGGACGCCAACGTCGCGGTATCAAGCTTCTTCTCCGCGGGAAGAGTCGTCCCTGCGGAGCCTACCGCCGGTGCACCTCCGGTCGCGGTACTCGCCCCGCCGGCGGTACTGATGTCGTAGTTGCGACCCAGGTACGCCTTGTACTTACCGCCGACGTAGGTGGTCCATGGCTTCCAGTTACGGCCACCGTTGGACAGATCGAAGGCAACCTTGGCGTTGATGTACGGGTCGTACAAGTCGTCATAGGACTTGAGCCCGTACTTGGCCATGCGATCTGGCCCCATGGACCCATACATGTTGACTTGAAACAAACCGTAAGAACGGTCTTTTCCTTTGCCGTTGTAGGACCGGACATTACCGCCGGACTCGGCGAGGATGACCGCCTTGGCGGTCTGGAGCCCACTACCGGAAAACCCAACTGACTTCAAGACGTCGTCGATAGACACGTTCTGCGGCACTGGTTCACCTCACCTTCCTATCCGAGACCCCAATCGGCGAGCACCTGACGAGCGCCATCCATCATGGTGTCTCGACCGTTGCGGGTCTTCATCCACCGACCGTCGCTCTTGATGCGGGTCTCGAAGTCGAACAAGGTCTCGGGAACTGCTTTGCCGGTCTTCGGATCTTGGAACTGCAAGGCTCGTTGGATGTGGGAATCCATGAGATGCACATCCGCCGGGTTCAGCTCCAACAGTCGAGCCTGAGCCTCGATGTAGGGAGAAGCGTAGTCCGCGACCGTCATACCCCGGTCGATGTCATCGGCAATGGACTTGTACTTGACCTTCGCCTGCTTCTTGATGTACTCGGTGACGGACCCTTCGGTGACCTGCTTGTTGACCGTCTGCTTCAACAAGTTGAAGATCGTCTGCTCGGACAGCTGCACCCCGTAGGATTCGGCCTGCTTGACGATGTTGGCCTTGTTGGTCGCCATCTCGCCGTAGTAGGCATTGGTCTTCTTGGGGTCGTAGCGCATCTCGGCGGCCATCGCCGCGGAAACCTGCGCCTCGTCCCATCCGTAGGCATTGACACGCCACGCCATATCGGCAAGACGCTTCGGGTCGACATGGATGCCTTGGCGCTGACCGAGCTGGATGAGCTGCACCTTGGTCGCGTGCATCTTCGCCCGAGCAGAGGCTGGATCGACACGTTCCAGCGTGCGCCACTCCCGGTCGGATGCACTGTGCGATCTATACCAAGCAGTGTTCTTCAACTGGGCGGCGAACTCGTCCGGCGTCAGTTGATCCTTGACAGCCTTGTTGATCAGCGCCCACAGGGACTTGTCACTCTTGAAGAAGGCCATGGAGTAGCCGTACCGGGAAGCCAGGGTGGCCATGTCGACCGACTTCGCCTGGCCGGTTCCACCAAGAGCCGCCCCGGACAAGTCTTTCCCCGCACCATTCCCGCCGTCGCCGATGATGCGACGGATCGAAGTAGGTTTCGCATAGACCTTCCCGATCTTCACCTTCTCGCCGGGCTGTGGGGCGTGCAGCATCATGCCGCCACCGAGATAGATCCCGATGTGCTGATAGCCGTTGAACACCAACAGGTCCCCTGGCTGGGCAGTGTTGACGCTGCTCACCGCCCGACCCTGAAGTCGTTGGTGCCGTACCAGACGGGGAAGTTTGATGCCAAGGTTCTTGTAGACGAGCTGCACGAGACCGGAACAGTCGAGCCCCTTCTTGGGGTTGGTACCGCCGAAAACATAGGGGACACCGAGATACCTCTTCGCCATCTCTACGATCTCGGCCGGGGATGCCATCAGACCGGCGCCCCGATCGCCTTGAGGGCGGCGTCCATGTAATCGACACCGACCATGCGGGCGTTAGCCTCACCGCCCTTGTTGGACATCGCCCAGTCTTCGGCGAACTGCTCCGGGTTGACACCACCGCTGGTGGTTCCCGTGACGAGCGAACCGGCCTCGTTGGTCTCTCCAACTTCTGTGACCGGGGCCTTCTTCTCGCTGGAGTTCAAGGCAGCCACGAAGGAATTGACTTCCTCTTCGGTGACCGCCCGACCGAGCTTCGCTCGAAACGTAGCGTTGAGCAGCGCCTTCGCCGTGCTGCGGTTGGTGAGCCTGGTCTCGGTTCGTGTCCTCGGTCCACCACCGGCCTCACCTGGGGCAGCTGCCCCACCGCCGCGACCTTTTCCGTCCGGTGCGTCAGCGTCGGCCCGGTAATCCGTCATCGCATAGGGCGACACCTTCTGTCCTGCCGCGTACTTACGAGCCGCAAAAGTAAGGACGGCCTCCCATCTCTGACGAGTAGCGGTACCCACTACTCCGGTCACCGTCAAACCCTGGTCGGCCTGGAACTTCATGATCTTGGCCTTTGTCCATATCGTTGGATTGTCGATCTCTCCGTAGAGATCATCCATCGATCGGACAAGATCAGTCTCACGAGGAGCGTTACGACCACCCGGCGCATCCGGGTCGTTCATATGCCCCCGACTCGGTGCCACAACTCCACCGGCTGTTCCCAACCACACAAGCGCACCCTTGGGCACGTCGAACCCATACGCCTTGACCGGTACTTGCGGCTGCTGCTTGGAGACCATCGGCATGCCGTTGGCATCCAAAAACTGGGTAGTCGCCGAACGCTTGTAGGTATCCCGCTGTGAAGGTGCGGTGTTGGCCTTCGCTCGTGCATCCTGCTGCCGGAACACCGTCTGCTCGGCGGCTGCGGCGGAACCCGGCACCGGTTGCTGAGCCAAGCGTGCCCTGGACTCTCGCTTGGCGCGCTCCGCCTCTCGGGTCGCCGCATTTTCGGAAGTACGTACCGTGGCCTGCTCGGCCGTCTCCCGCGGCTTCTTACCGTAAGCCTGTTCGGCAAGGTACCTCATCCCCTTGCCGACGAGATACTCGTAGTTGTTCATCTCGTCTTTGGTCAGGTACCGCCCGCTCTTGCGGGCGACGTTCTGACCAGGCTTCTCGTACAAAGCAAGAAGAGCCTGAGCCTTACCTGGATCCTCTCGCTGTACCTTCTGATAATCCCGGTACTGCTTCTCGGTCAGCGCAACATCGCCGACCTTACGGTTACGAGGTTCCTCCGGCTTCGCTGCCTGCTTGCGAAGCGCAACGTTCTGCGTGCTGAGTTCCTCTCGCCGCACCTCCCGATCCCGGCTGGCCAGGTACGACTCCGCCTTCTTGCGATCGTAGTGACTCAGCCTCCGATACTCGTGATACTCCTTGTCGGAGAGCGGGACACCCTTGACCTTACGGACCTTGGCAGGCATGTTCAGCCCTCCCTCACAGCTTGTCGTGTTCCAGCCAACGGTTGTACAAGTTCCCGAACGGCGGGTTCTTGTCGACCAGGTCCATCACCGCTGCGTGCCATTCAGAAGCCAGATCAGCATTGTCCTCCGCACCCAAAGTCTTCGCCCCACCCATGGAGATCCGCTCGGCAAGCTCATCCCGGACCTGCTCCCGCAGCAGCAAGTAGCTGGTCAGTCCTTGGATGTCCCGGCGGCTACGCAGCCGCTCATCCTTCGCGATCTCGACCATGCCCTCGATGCGACGTTCCATGGCCTTCGGGTTGACCGTGTAGAAATCCTCACCCCACGCCGGGTTGTCCTTACTGTTCTGCGTCATGAACGCCTGCTTTGCCTCGCTCAAGTCTTCGGCGCCCTCATCGTTGACCGTCTTCAACCCACGCTCGATCAAATCCGCCTGTATTGCGTCCATGAACTTCGTGTACTTGATCCACCCCAGCCGCTGCTCGACGTCGGCCTGGATCTCTTCGGTGTTCATCGGCCGCCGCATCTTCTCCCCACCGGGGATCAGACTCATCAGCTTCTGCGCCTCGTAGACACTCTTGTTGAACTCGCCCGCACCCTCGTTGCCCATGATCAGACCCATCAGATCCGGGTGCTTGGCCATCAGATCCTTATGGTCTTCAAAGAAGTTGAAGCCCTTCGCGCTGACGGGTAGCCCGCCCATGGCCTTGGTGACGTGATTGGTCAGCCAGAAGAACTCTTCACCAACCTCGTCGTAGAAATCCATGTCTGCGGTCATCGGGCTCTTCTGCTTCATCAGGTGGTACTTGTCGATGTACGGCTGGTACGGGGACTTCCACTGCGGATTGATCGGCAGCATCGTGGCACCGAACAAGCGCAGTGCCCCGATTTTCCCGGCCCGTTCCTTCGCATCGTCCAGCGAGGGGCGGGTACCTTGGCGACCGCCCGCCTCCCAGTCGGTCATCATCGTCGTCCAGATCCCCACCATGCGGGAGTTGAACCGTTCCGACTCCTCACCGCGCCACACATCCAACACCGCCTTCGCGGTGGATGGCATGACCTGCTCCATGGACTTCGCCGCCACCCCGAACGGCAGCACCTGCTCCACGGCCCACTTGGCCAACTTGTCATCATCCATGATGACCGCCGGGTTCCGTTTGAGGAACTCGTTCGTCGCCACCGCAACCAACGGATGCGCACCGGGGTTGATGTTGAGGATGGTGTTGACAGACCCCTTCGGGATGGTGGGGACCGGCGCCACATCGATCCCATACAACTTCTTGGTGGCCCAACCGGGGATCGGCAAGATGATGCTTCGAGCCTTGCCTATGTTGGGAGTGTTCGGATCGGCCGGGATCAGCTTCCCGTCCTTGTCGATCTGCGGCTGGTACCACGCCTCTTTGCCGTCGATAATCCGCAGCTGGTGCCCGTCCTGATCGACGATCAAACCGGCCTTGTCCGGCGCCTCCCAGATCTTCGCGAGCACGACCGCGGTCGACGGGTCACGAATCGTCATCCGCGTCCACGCAGACAGGGCGTCCTGGGTGGCGCCGGTGAACGCGGTGAAGTACCGCAGCTTGCTCGCGAGCACCGACACCGACTCGGTGTTGTACAACCACGTCTTCACGTCCTTGAGAGCGTTCTCCCGCGCCAACCCCTGCAGCCGTTCCAGCTCCGCAGTAGATACCCGCTCCCCGAGATCCTCGGCGTTACGGACCAGCATGTTCACGTGTTCCTTGTAGGAACGGTCGAGGAACGGGAACCGGGACGCGGTATCACTAGGCATGGTGGACAGCACCCGCATCACCGCGTTGACGCCGTTGTGCGCCTTCTTCCACACCGAACCCTTCCCCAGCGCATGGTCGACCGCCTCGCCATGTACCGGCGGGATCTCCTCACCGGTCTGCTTGACGGCCTCCATGTAATCTTCGACCTTCGCGCGCTGGTTGAGCACCTCCTCCCGCAGGTGCCGTTCGATGCCGTTGCCATCGACCCACGACACGTCGGGAACATGCTGGTCGACCATGAACCGGACACCGCTCACCCATGCCTTGGGGTTCTGCGCGAGATGGGGCAGGTCACGGCGCACAGAACGGGCGGCCTTCGATTCGAGGAAATCGACGATCTCGTCGTCGGTCTCGTTGTTGAGGATCCGCCGGGCGACACTGTCACTGGCAAGCTGGTGATTGGTGGCGCGTTCCCACCCGATCTTGAACGCCACCGGATCGTCGGTATGACGGACATCGGAGTACGACGGGTTGGCGGTGATCCGCCCGACGGCCGTGTTCTGGGCACCGGTGATCATGTTCGCCATGCCCCCGCCACCGTACCCATCGGTGGAGGCGTTCTTTCCGACAAGCTCGTCTTCCAGTACCGCCTTCACGTCGTAGTCTTCGCCGCCGAAACTGCTAGGCACCCTGTACCCTTCGGACGCCTGCGAGCGCTTGCCCTTGGCGAAGTCGCGGAACATGGCGTGGCGAACCTTCGTGCTCTTTCGGACTGCTGCCGCACTCTTCGGTGCGTGCACGATCAGCCGCAGCCCGCCGGACTTGTCGACCTCGGCGGTCATGCGGGATCCGCGCCAGGTCAGCTTGTCTCGGTTGGTGGCGATGAAGTCGTACACATCATCGGGGTCGAAGTTGCCGTCGGGTCGGCGAGTGATGATCCTCTCGTCGAGAAGCGCCTCATTGGTCCTCTTGGCGGCACGACCGATGTCACCGGTGAACGGACTCACTTCGACCTTCCCGTGAGTCAACGCGTCATTGATGACCCTGCCCTGCCACGCTCCGTCGACGTAGTGATTGGCCTCGAACTTCCCCAACACATGGTCGAACAGCTCGTTCTGGAACTTGGACTGGGAGATCTGCCCGCTGTCGAACGCATTGAGCATGTCCCGTTCGGCTGTCTTCAACGTGCCCGCATCGGCGAGTCCGCGCAACGCCTCGATGTAGTGCTCGGACAGCAGCTCCCCATTGACATACGCCTCTTCCAGGCTGTTGTACCTCTTCCGCTCTCCTCGAAGACGTTGCTTCCCGATCTCAATAGTTTCACCGCCCTTGGCCATCGTGACGTTCTTGATCAACGCCTGGCTGCCGCGCACGGTGGGTTTGCCGATGGCCTCCAGCATCGCGGTCTCTTCAGCGGGGTCACGGGCACGCGCGGCGGTGATCCCGGCCCTACCCCGACCGATCAGGTTCCGGCCGGCGTTGAAGGTTCCCCGCATCCCGTAGAACGCAGTGTCGACAACCCCGAAGTAGGCAGCGGCACGACCGACCTCATCGGACAGTGCGCGCACGGTCCAGCCGCCACGCAACAGCACCCCAACCTTCCAGATGGCGGTGACGTCGTCGGAGAAGTCCTTGAACCGATCCATCGCCCCGCCGGCCAGATGCCGGGTGCCTTCGAGCTTGGAAGAGTGCCGGGTCAGCACCCGCTCCAGGTGTTCGAGGTCACCGAGGTGCACAATGTCAGCGGTCTGCGACTCCAGCAGCGGCTTGCCTTCCAGAGTGACGAGACCATCGGAATCGATGTGGGTGACCCCTTCGT
>Ga0105091_10000034_pt1 | contig 43508 bp, 38 predicted proteins | sample PPLLak1March2015_FD_87022 | JGI IMG/M metagenome (GOLD analysis project Ga0105091, IMG submission 87022) | Freshwater sediment microbial communities from Prairie Pothole Lake near Jamestown, North Dakota, USA - PPLs Lake P7 Core (1) Depth... | ecosystem: Environmental > Aquatic > Freshwater >... | reverse complement strand
CGCGATAAGAATTGGAAATGATGAAATAATAATTATCCTTTTTGCCATAGAATTACCCTCCATTTAAAATTTGTCCTGAAATTGGGCGTATGTGTATTCATAAGTTTTTTCTTCCTTTTAAAACTTATAACTACCGTCTAATTTAGTGACATTAATGCTTGTGTCAAGAAAAATTTTCGATATTTTTGGTCGATTACCCCCCCCATATGCAAGTAATTGCAAAATAAATACTTACGATGGTGACATAATTTTGACAATATTTTTCTTTTTTTCCATTATCCAAATTTCAAAATCGCAGTGCCAAACGTATGTCACTCCCCTCATTTTTATTTAAATAATACATCTTTTTTTAAAATTTATGGCGCAGATAACTTCGCGATCTCTGCGACCTCAGCGGTAAATCTTTTTTTGAAATGCTAATTTAGGCAATTTGCCTCGCCCTCAAAAACAAATGACAAGTAATGACAACTAATGACATCTGTGGCATCTGCCCCCTCCGTCTTCCGTCCTCCGTCCTCTGTTAGTGTAAGTTCGTTTCAATGAATGTTTTGAAGTCAGTGTTCATCGCTGTAGACAGGGGTTCACACTGGGGTCAAACTGGGTCAGTTTGGTATACATTAGGGATACGTTCATAGCACATTGGAGACCACAGCGGAGCCTTAAAAGGCTCAAAAAAGAGCCTGCCCCGAATACCCGGTAACCCGATTTCCTGATATTTTTTCTGCCCTCTGCCCTCAGTCCTCTGTCTTCTGTCATCCGTCCTCCGGACAGTGTCCTCTTGACAATATATCTAAAATCGTTATTCTTAGCGAATCCCGAGTTTCAATTAATATGAGAAATAGCTATGCGCTTAAAAGTCCTTATAATTGCTATAATTTGCGGTTTTTGCCTTTCCGGCTGTAACCCCAATATGAAAGATTTGGGGGATTTTAACGGCCATTTCGAGTCCGGAAATTACGCCGGGGCCGAGCATTTCGCACAAGCCAAAATCAAAAATAACGGCAATCCATCGGGAAATGACCTTCTCTGGACGCTGCAAGCCGCTGCTGCACAGCGGGCACAACTGAATCACTCAATAAGTCTTGAAACCTTCGACAAGGCCGAGGAAATGCTCAACTACTATTCGCCAAAATCGGAGGTTCTCGATAACGTGAGCGCCACGATTGTTAATGATAACGCCATGCCTTACCGCGGCGAGCAATACGATGGAATAATGGTAAATACATATAAGGCGATTGATTTTCTGGCAGAGAAAAAACTTGACCTTGCCAGGGTCGAATTGAACAGGGCTCTCGACAGGCAGACGCGGGCAAAAGAACACTTCAATAACGAAATAAGGAAACTCGAAGACCAGCTCAATAAACAAAAAGAAAAAACAAATACAGATGCAAAGGCAATGGCCGGTAGTGAAGGCGTCCAATCGGTTATCAACTCTAATTACTCGAATCTAAGCGATTTTGCGCCGTATCCGGATTTCGTAAATCCATTTACAACATATCTGGCCGGGATTTACTTTATGTTGATAGGTGAAAACGGCAGGGCCGCCGACCTTCTAAAGGAAACGGCTGGAATGGTGCCGGACAATGATTATATTAAAAATGACCTTCAGCTTGCCGACGACGCGGCCGCGGGAAAAACAAAGATTGAAAATCAGTGCTGGATAATTTTTGAAAACGGGCTTGGCCCCACAAAAAGCGAAGTCCGGCTGGATTTGCCTCTGGCAATCGTAAGTGATAGAGTTGCATATACAGGCATAGCATTGCCGCAGCTAAGCCCCAGACCCCCTGCTTATCCATATTTGACGATAAAAACAGATAATGCCGAATATACGACACGGCAGGTCGCGGATATGGAACGCATAATACAGACTGAATTTAACAAGGATTTCAAAGGCATCCTGATAAGATCTATAGCATCTGCTGCCGTAAAAACAGCGGCGCAGGCAGCGCTTAGCAGTGATAAAAACGGCGATGGCGGCAAAATCGCGGCAATAGCGCTGGGCATTTACAGCGCGGCAACTACGGCGGCGGATTTACGGATTTGGACCAGCCTGCCTAAAGATTTTCAGATTGCACGATGCAATATTCCCAATAACAGTCCCCTGCTGGTTTTTACGCCGGCAGATACGATGTTTGAGGTAAATATTCCTCCTTGCAAAAACGCTATTGTATACATTAAAATTATTAACGCCGGGGCTCGTCCTGTCTATGAGGTCCTTGCATTTTAAAATTCTCTCGGAGGTAAAAATTTATGAGATTGACATTGAATATTTTACTGCTTACAGCCGCAATCGGCCTTTGGGGCTGTCAGCAGCAGCAGGACAAAAGAATCAATATGGCCTCAGATGTAGCCAGCGATAACGCGCTGGTAAATATTGTCACCAAACCCGTGGTTTATTCTTTTAGCTGGATTACAGGTGAAGGGCTCGAAATCGATAAAGCTGTTACTTACGTCAATAAAGACGGCTTTATGGAATTAGAAATCCAGGGGCATAACAGGGCCTTCAATCCTATAAGGTTCGAATATAAAGTCGAATGGCTCGATGGCGCGGGATTGACAATAGCTTCATCCACAAGCAAGTGGCTGACGTATTCGGCGGCCGCAAAGGGGCCGTTTGTAATAAAAGCAGTGGCTCCAAAAACTACAGCAGTTGATTTTCGTATGAACACTCGAAAAATTCCCAAATAATAACTGGAGAAAAAAACGATGATTAAAAAATTATTAACTATCGTATTATTTGCATCAATAACTCTCATTGGCTGCACCGCGCCAACAGAAAACATAGACACAATTAACGACCAGGGTAAGGCCGTGATGCAGCTCGATTACCGCGATTTTGAGAGGGCGGCAAGCCAGATGGTCCAGTCGCTCATCGCATCGGGCCAATTGAAAAAAGAAGGCGGAAGATACGTTGTGGCGTCCGGCAGAATAGTAAATGACACGATGCAGCGGGTCGATACCGACCAGTTAATGGTAAAGATTGAAAAAGAGCTGATGAACAGCGGGCTTGTTGTAATGACCTCGGCCGTAAGCGGCGGGACATCGCCCACCGACAGCATGGTCTACGATGTCCGCGACATTAGAGATTCCGAAAAGGGCAGCGAATTTAAGCAGGATACCCTTCAGCAAAAAGGCCAGCTGATAGCCCCCGAATTGAGCATGTCTGGAAAAATCATCCAGAGAAATATACGCTATGACAATAATAAACAGCAGGTAGAATACTATTTCCAGCTCCAGCTTGCAAACCTGGGGACAGGGCTAAGATACTGGCAGGATGAAACAATTATTGGCAAACGCGGCGACAGAAAAAATGTTCCGTGGTAATGTGAATTAAATTGGCGGAGGACACAAGAGTTTCTTGAGTCCTCCGTTTTTTTTGCGCTGAGTGAGTAATGAAACTAATAACGTTTAAAAGAAATGGAATCGAATCAACAGGTGTTTTAACCGAAAAGGGAATCGTTAATATATCAACCCTCTGGCCGGGACCGAATCGGCCCGGAACTATCATCGATATCTTACGGCGGGATTCAATTGCTAAAATCAAAGAACTATCCGAAAAAAGTGAATTTACAATACCTATTGATGATATAAAAATTCTTGCCCCGATTCCGAGGCCGGGTAAATTGCTTGCTCTTGCGGGTAATTACGGCGAGCATATCAAGGAGGCATCTGTAAAACGCGGTTTCAATCTGGGTCTTTCAGACGCGAAGAAACAAACGACCGTTCCGCGGCCATTTTTGAAACCATCAACAACCATCATCGGGCCCGATGTTGAAATTCCATGGCCGGGATACAGCGAGCAGATTGATTATGAGCTTGAGCTGGCTGTAGTCATCGGCAAAACTGCAAAATGTGTTGAGGCAAAAGATGCGATTAATTTTATCGCCGGGTATATGATTGCAAATGATGTATCAGCGCGTTCGGTTACATTTAAACAGAAACGAGAAAAACGGCCATGGGACGAATTTTATGACTGGCTGGCGGGCAAATGGGCGGATGGATTTTGTCCGCTTGGGCCGTATTTAGTCACTGCTGATGAAATACCAGATGTTCAAAATCTTAAGATGGAATTGAAGGTCAACAATGAGGTCCGTCAAAACGCCAATACAAACCAAATGATTTATCCTGTCGCCGATATAGTTTCATTTTTGAGTCATATTATGACGCTCGAGCCCGGCGATATTATTTTGACTGGAACGCCTGCGGGTGTGGCCGTGGCAACCGGTAATTTTCTCAAAGAAGGCGATAAAATCGAATGCTGTATCGAAAATTTGGGAGTCCTTGAAAACACATTAGGCCAAAGACCCGCTGATTTTTACAGGCCGCTTGCCTGATACAGATTGTTTTGCTATTGGCAAAACAGGCAAAATATGAGATAATCATTCCTGATTTTTAAATAATAAATCTTGGATGATAAACAGATGGAAGTTCGCGCGATATGGGTTCGTTTCAGAGGGTGGCTGCGGAACAGAGGGTATGCAGTTAACGGCGATTTTGACCAGCCGCCGCTCAATGACGATGGAATGATAATTCAAAAAGAGGCTGGAGAAGAAAGAAATCCGGTTCAAACCGTGGCAGTTCGCGGAAAGCCGGAGATGGAAAAGTTTCAGGCCGGCTTCGAGACGCTCGTTGACAAACTCCAGAGTATTAATGACCATCTAAATAAACAGGTCGTGCAGCATGAAAATCTCATGGCGAGAATCGAACAATTCCCAAAGCTTCTCGAGAGCTTTCCCGCCGTAGTCGATAATCAAAAGCTCTTATCAGAGCAGCTTGTTTCACAGCTAAAGGCCGGCATGTTTAAAGACCAGCAGCTCCTTTCGGCCGTTGAAAGAATCCCGATGGAATCTGCCAAGCAGACAGATGTCCTTGCGGCAATCGACAGGCAGCTTACTGCGGCGGCTGATGTCGATATCCAGATGACAGAAACTTTTGGGAAATTCAACGAGTCAATAGCCAAACTCAGCCAGGCAACAAAAGAGCACACCAACGGCCTGACGCAAATGAGCAGGACATTCGCGGCAAGCGACAGGTTCCTTAAATTCATGGTGGCACGCCAGACCAGGCAAATGATTTGGATATTTTATTCCGCGTTAGGCATCTGCGTTGCCGTTATACTTATACTGGTCTGCATAATCCTGTTCGCACACAAATAATCAGCGGGAATTTATGACGCCAAAAGTTTATTTCATCAAATCGACAATTAATGACGGCGAGCAGATAATTTCTGATAAGGCAAGAAAGGTCTTTATCGAGGCCGGTTTCGCTAAATGCTTTAAGGAAAATGATTTTACCGCGGTGAAGGTCCATATCGGGGAGAAAGGCAATAAAACTTATATAAAAGCGCCTTGTCTTCGGGGAATAATTGAAGAGCTTGTAAGCTTACGCGCAAAACCATTTCTAACAGATACAAGCACTCTGTATCTCGGCAGGCGGCATAACGCCATTGACCACGCGGCGCTTGCCTATGAGCACGGGTTCGATATGCACAGGCTGGGAATACCCTTTATTCCTATAGACGGAATTTTCGGAACAAGTGAGACAATAGTGAAAATTGACGGCCAGCTGAATAAAGAAGTCTCCGTCGCATATGATATCACACGGGTACAGTCTATTATGGCGATATCGCATGTTACAGGCCATATAGGGACATGCTTCGCGGCGGCTATGAAAACTCTTGGAATGGGCTGCGCAAGCAGAAAAGGCAAGATGCGCCAGCATTCATCGATTAAGCCCAGAGTCGATACGGAAAAATGCAGGGGCTGCGGCGAATGCTACCGGCACTGCCCGGAAACAGCGATTACGATGGAAGACCTCAAGGCACACATTAATCAGAGTAAATGTATCGGCTGCGCGGAATGCCTGGCCGTTTGCAGGTTCGAAGCCGTACAGCATGACTGGAACAAAGACGTAAAAATTCTCGAATCCAGCATAGCAGAGCACGCAAAAGGGGTGCTGGCGGGAAAAGAGGGACGCGCGGCTTTTATAAATTTTGCGATTTCTATTACAAAAGATTGCGACTGCATGGGTTATCCTGACCACAATATCGTTAAAGATATCGGGATACTCGGCTCAACCGACCCTGTGGCTGTTGACCAGGCCTCGATAGACCTGATGGAAAAAACAGCAGGCAAACCGCTGGATAAAATCTCCGAATATCCGAATCTCAACGGCAAATGGCAATTAGAACATGCTGAAAAAATCGGCCTTGGAACCAGAAAATATTCCCTCGTCGAGATTAGTTAGATTTTTTGATTTTGCATCTTCCTGTCTGCAGAAAATTCTCTCATCAAGATTAAGCATTTTCCTTATTAGTCTGCAAGCCATTGTTAATTATAGTAATGGCTGACCAAAATAATTTAAGGAGATTTGCTATGAAAAAAATAATTGTTTTGACTATCCTGCTTTTTTCAAATTGTTATGCCGCCGAAGTCTATGATAATCCGATACGTATCCTTGTCTATAAAGGAACTATCAAATCTACTTCTTTTTTTGACGTAAACGATACAAGCCGCCTTGTTTCTCAATGCATAAAAGGGTATTGGGTGATAAAATTTGTCTGCGATGGTCCCTCATCTGGTTATATACTGGATGCCAATGCCATAATTTTTCAAACCAAGCCTGAAAAATTTTATAAAGTGATACCTGATGAAATCACAATTGACCCGTATGATCCCGGCGGAGTTGTGATGATTCATTTTAATGCGTCAGATGCGGATGGAAACATGGTGTTCTATGCGACTGGCAAATTCAAGCCTGTAAAATATTGCAATGAACCAGGGATTGATAAAGATTTGCTTCCCGTTTGCCTCACGGGGACAGGCAATCTCGACAACTTCGACCTGTTTGACCCCGCTTTTACATATTCAGGACCATATTGTGTGAAATTGGTTCTGGATTCGCGGTTAACCAGGCAAGCTAATACAGAAATCGAATGTTCTGCGGGTGAAATTCTTGATGAATTGGTCGAAGAATTAGATGAAAAAGGATTTATAGGCTGGCCATATTATCCCAGAATAGAAGAGCCGGCAGATATTTAATGATTTATAAAAGTTATTTGAACTTCAGGAGAGGTAAGATGAGCAAAAAACTTTTTTCCATTTGTTTTTGTGCCGGATTGATAAGTTTTGTTATTTATCCGGCCGGCTGCCAGAAGGCTTATTACAAAACCATGGAAACGTTCGGCAAGCACAAGCGAGATATCCTTGTAAGCCGCGTTGAAAAAGCCCGCGATGCTCAGCAGGACACAAAAGAGGAGTTTAAAAGTGCCCTTGAACAATTCAGCTCAGTCGTCAAAGTTCCAGGCAGCGAACTGCAAACCAAGTATAACAAGCTCAAAACCGAGCTGGATAAATGCGAAGCAAGCGCAAAGGAAGTTTCATCACGAATAACCGATGTAGAAACCGTCTCCAAGGCCCTGTTCAAGGAATGGAAATCCGAGCTTGAGCAGTACACCAATAGGCAGCTTCGCAGCGCAAGCGAGCAGAAGTACAAACAAACTCAGCAGCGATACGAACAGCTGATTGGCGCGATGAAACAGGCAGAAAGTAAAATTGAACCCGTTCTTTCGGCTTTTCGCGACCAGGTTCTGTTCCTTAAGCATAATCTTAACGCCCAGGCAGTTGCTTCGCTTCAGGGAGAGCTTGTTTCAATCGAGTCAAATGTTGATTCGCTCATAAAAGAGATGGATAAATCTATTAGCGAAGCCAACGCCTTTATCAGCACAATGGCCGCGGAACAATAATTGGAATTTATTTTTAAAAGCGATTTACTCGCGTAAGGAAAATAAAATGAAAAAAATAAAGTCAGCATTTATAACCTCAGGGCTTTTGCTGTTATTAACTGTATTTATGTGTTTTAAATCTTACGCACATTGTGATACACTTAGCGGCCCCGTAATAAAAGATGCACGCATTGCTTTGGAGAAAAACGATGTCACCCCTGTTCTAAAATGGGTAAAAAAAGATGCTGAGCCGCAAATTCGCAAGGCCTTTAATGAAGCGATTTCTGAAAGAGCCAAGGGCAGGCAAGAAAATAATAAGGCAGATATGAAATTTTTTGAGACCCTTGTTCGTATTCACCGGGCGGGTGAAGGAGCATCTTTTACAGGTCTAAAACCTGAAGACTCAATTGACCCAGTTATAGCCCACGCTGATAAGGCACTGGATACCGGCTCATCTGACACATTGAATGAAGAAATATCAAAACATCTTACTAGTGAAATTAAAAAAAGATTCGATATCGCTTTTGAGAAGAAAAAACACAAGGATGATAGTGTTCAGGCCGGCCGCGAGTATGTTGAGGCATATGTAGAATATGTGCACTATATAGAAGCAGTGCATACAGCAATATCACAGAATGGTGCGGACCATCACGAATAACTCTGTCAGCCTTTTATAATTTTTATTTTGGCTGGAGAATCCTTGAAATACACCAACATCTTGCATGGCTGATTATATCGGCACCAAAAAAAGCCCTCAAATTTCGATTACATGTAAAAACTACCGGTTTTGTTTATTTAATTCAAGCCTTTATACTGTTTTTCCGAATTTGCTTTATTGAAGAATTGTATTTAGCCGATGCATAAGAAGAAAGGAGAAGTTAACATGAAAAGAAGTTTAATAATGATTTTGATATTGGCCCTAATCTGTTTCAATATGACACACATATGCGGTTGCTCAAATAATGCCCAGACCTATGGTGCGGTAGGCGGGGTCAGCGGTTTAATCGTCGGAGGAATAGTCGGCGGCGTCGGAGGAGCTATTGCCCTTGGCGCAATCGGAGGCGGTGCCGGCTACGTTATAGGAAACGAGCAGGATAAACATTAAATGGAGTTAATATTTTAAAAATAAAAAATATTCTTCCTTTGTTGATTGTTCTTTTTTCAGGCATTTCTTTTACGGCCGCAAAAGATATCATTGGAATAGCGGCTCAGCAAGATATTAATCTGCCGTTTAGTAACTACATTACTGTTAACGATGGAACTGACAGCAAGGCCATTATTAGAACCAACAGCACCTCGCCCGGTGCGGTAAACCTGGGAAGCGTAACAATAAATGGTGATATCGTAGTAGGGCCCGGCGGCGTGCCTTCATCGGTTATCAATAGTCAAAACGCATTTATTACCGGCAATGTTTATGCAGCAGACCAATTAATGTCCTTTGCCCCTGTAATAGTGCCGCAGGAACTAGTAGATATGGCATCCAAAGGAAACCTTAGAGTCAATAATCCCAGAACCGTTCAATTTGTAAGCACTTCTGGCAAATACGACAGTTTATATTTAGCTAATTCAAAAACCTTGATAATTGACGAGCCGGTTTCGCTTTATATTACCGGTGATATTGATTTGGCCCCTAATTCTTCTATTATTATTCAGGGGCCAGATCTAGATATTGATAATGATGCTTCTTTAAAAATTTATCTTGCCGGCGATTATACGGGTTTGCCATCAACTATTAATAACCTTACCAAAGACCCAAGCCGCTTCACAATATATGGTTTGGATTCATGCACATCACTTGAAATTAAAAACGGCTGCAATTTATATGGCACATTTTATGCTCCTAATGCTGATTTTCAATTGGATAACTCTGGGGATGTATACGGCTCTGTCGCAGTTAACAGTTTTGCTATGCACAATTCGGGCACATTTTATTTCACAGATTCCATTCCTGAGCCCGCCACTCTTCTATTTATCGGTCTTGGCTTAATGTTTGTATCTGCAAAACGATAAGCCTTGACAAAACTTCTTAAAAAAGATAAAATAGACGTATTCTATTGAGGAGAACAAGCGTTTTTTTAAAAATTAAAAATTTAATTTAGCTTAAGTTTGTCAATAAGTAATTATGAATCGAAATTAAGGTTTTTACAGGGTTTTTAAATAAAGCACTAAAAAGTATCATCAGGCAAAATGAAAAAGTTAATTAAATTTTATTGTTTGTTTATACTCCTGTTCCTTAGCTGTTCAACGGCTTTTGGTAATGTATCTATTATCAGCACTTCCGTTAGAACCACAGGGCATATAGAAGGTTCTGATTTAATTCGCACGCCGGATTCCGATTATTTTCAACCATTTAGTGATGGATACGACACATCAGGAGTAACAAACGCAACTGAGCAGTCACAGCATACTTACACTAATAATGATGGAATCTTAAAGGTAAACAGCTCTGCATCAATAACTTATCCATCTTCCTCCACAATCCAATTGTCTGCATCGGGAATTGCTGACAACGAACACGCCAGCCAATATGATAATGGCGCGAAGGCATCATTTTTATCTTCGGTTTCATGCCGGTTTCAACTTGTTTCTTTAGATATCGAAGAAATGTTCACGTTCCAGTATGGGGCGCCGGAAGAAAGCGGCACTTACGCATCTGTGAGACTATCAGACATTACAGCAAATGAAATTCTATTCAACCAGGAAAAATGGATTTCAGATGTCTACCACGAACCCGATTTATACACCCTGCCATTAATGAAAAGCGACTTTTCTCATATATATGAACTCGAGCTTTCAGCTTATACATCCGTTGGATGGGGCTGTTATTCCGGCGGCCGTGTATACACTCAAATGAATGTCATTCCCGCACCTTCGGCAATTGTTTTGGCCGCAATGGGTCTGGCGTTTGTAAGAAAAACCAAAATTCTAATACCATAAGCTCAGCTTAAATTTCTCTTAAATCATCAATCCTCGAATTTTTCTACTGATAAGCAGTTTTTTATAAGACCTGCCATAAATTCACATTAAAAAAGAAAAAAGTAATTATTTAGTTAAATAATCTTGCAGATCTGTTTTGAAGGCATAAAATATTTGTTAAATTTTATTTAGAAGCTTTTTACGTAAATATTCCAGGAGAAAAATATGTCACTTGGTTCAATTATAAGGAATAAACGCGAGGAACTCGGCCTTACGCTCGATGAGGTAAGCAGCAGGATTGGTTTTTCGAAGCCATATCTTTCGACAATTGAGACGGGCAGGGTAACTAATCCGCCCGGTGATGAGCTGCTGCGAAAATTAGAGGCCGTTCTCGGTTTTGAAACCGGCACTCTTCTTTATGTAGCTCATATGGAAAAACTACCTCCGGATGTCCTTATTCATATTGAGGAAGTGGAAAATGAAAATCAACAATTAGGCGGCAAAAAATCAAATAAAAGAAATATTACTCCCGGCAGGTTAATACCTATTATCAATAAAGTGGCTGCAGGTTATCCAACTGATTTCAACGATCTCGATTATCCCGTAGGCATCGCTGATGAATACATCCGCTGCCCTGATGTTCATGACCCTAATGCATTCGCTGTTCGGGTTATAGGCGATTCTATGGAACCAAAGTATCACGAAGGCGATATTATCATTTTTTCACCCAATGCAGCAGTTCAAAGCGGTGATGATTGTTTTGTGCGATTTGCCTCTCCTCATGAAACGACATTCAAGCGTGTATTCTTTGAGAACGAAATAGTAAGATTGCAGCCGAGAAACGAAAAATATCCGCCAAAGATTGTAGATGGAAAAAAAGTAAACGGTATATATCGTGCAATCATAAGACAGGAAACACTTTAGATTTATTATTTATTATTTTCTGTTTATTATTTAAAATGATTTCTGATGGCAGGAATAAGTTTAGAGTTTATAATAAATCATCAATAATAAATTATAAATAATAAATGGAAACGAGTCAGGGATGGCAATCCTTATTGGCATAGATGAGGCGGGTTTTGGTCCAATTCTGGGGCCTCTTGTAGTCTCGTCAAGCGCATTTCGAATAGCGGATAATCTTGTCTGGGCAAATCTCTGGAAAATACTGCGTTCAAGCGTAGCAAAAAACCGCACATCACTGCGCGGACGATTACTAATTGCCGACAGCAAAAAGGCATACTCTCGCCAAATCGGTATAAAACACCTTAAACGAACTGTTTTATCTGTTCTCAAGCACCTCAATCGCGAACCTAAATCAATGGCCGAACTCATAACCGCGTTATGCCCTGATTGTCTTGAGCATATCGGCCAATATCCGTGGTATAAAAATGCCGCCGAATTCGATCTCCAAAGAGAAGAGCCTGTCATCGATATTTCAGTTGCGATGCTGAGAAGAGATCTAGAAAAGCAGGGTTTCGAACTTCTAAATTTAAAAAGTAGATGCCTTGAAGTTGCACACTATAATCAGATGATTTCGGCCATAGACAATAAGGCAAAGGTGCTCTTTACAGCCGTAGCGGAATTGATTCAATCAGCCATCGATGATTTTCCCGGTGAAGACCTCGACATTGCTATCGACCATCAGGGCGGCAGGTGTTATTATCGCCGCGAACTGCAGCTTATGTTCGGCGATTGCGATCTGCGCATCATTCACGAAGACCAGAATAGAAGCAGCTATGAGTTAACAATAAGAAATCCCACCGCCGAGCGCGCTGAGAATGTAGGATGGGCTTCAGCCCATCAATCAGATTCCGCGTGGGCTAAAGCCCACCATACAAATCCGGTCTCGGCGGTAAAACAAGCAAGGCGTGTGCGTTTGCATTTTATTGTTGGCGCTGATGACCAATTTCTGCCGGTGTCGCTTGCCTCGATGGCCTGCAAATACATGCGTGAAGTCCTCATTGAAAATCTCAATAATTACTTCCTGGGCTTCAATCCGGAAATTAAACCAACCTCCGGTTACTGGAAAGACGGCGAACGCTTTATCAAAGACATAAAGACACATATACCGAATTTGACTTTCAACACTAACCAGCTTATCAGATGCAGATAAAGGAGAAAATGTGAGCATTAATAAGATAACAGTAGTTGGAGCCGGAAACGTAGGTGCGACAACAGCGCATATCGCGGCTGGAAGGAAACTGGGGGACATAGTTCTTATAGATATTGTAAAAGGACTTGCCGAGGGCAAGGCACTTGATATGGCCGAAGCCGGTCCGGTTCAGGGATATAGCTGCAAAATAACAGGGACTACTGATTGGGCGGCCGCTGTGGATAGCTCCATTGTTGTAATCACAAGCGGATTAGCGCGCAAGCCGGGAATGAGCAGGGATGATTTATTGGCCAAAAATGTCCAGATAGTAAAATCTGTTAGTGAAAACGTTGCCAAATACTGCCCCAATGCAATCGTAATCGTTGTATCGAATCCATTGGATGCAATGGTTTATGTGGCTTCTAAAGTAACCGGATTTCCAAAAAATAGAGTAATGGGAATGGCCGGAGCATTAGATGTGGCAAGATTTTGTTATTTTATCGCAAGTGAACTAAACGTAAGCAGCGAAGATATTCGCGGCATACTGATGGGCGGTCACGGAGATGATATGGTCCCTCTTCCAAGATTCACCACAGTAGCTGGAATACCTGTTACCGAACTTTTGCCGAAAGAAAAAATCGCAAAAATGATTGAACGTGCCAGAAAAGGAGGCATCGAAATTGTTGACCTTCTCGGCTCAAGCGCGTATTACGCCCCCGCCGCGGGTGTCGTGAAAATGGCGGAAGCGATTACAAATAATACTCATAGTATGATTCCTTCCTGCGTTTACTGCGATAAAGAATACAACGTAGGAGGATATTTTGTCGGTGTTCCGGCTGTTCTGGGCAAAGACGGCGTCGAAAAAATTATCGAATTAAATCTCAATGCCGAAGAATGCGGCCAATTCGATATTTCTGTAAGTCACGTTAAAGAGCTTGCGGCAAAAGTAGACAAACTCATTTGAAACTTTTATATGAAGTCTGGCAATATTATCAAACTGGTTATCTGTTGTGCAGTGCCGCTGCTTATTGGTTTTCTTGGTTCATTTATTACTGCTGATTCATTAACGAATTGGTATGCCGGTCTTAAGAAGCCTCCTTTCAATCCGCCCGACTGGATTTTCGGCCCGGTCTGGACAATCCTTTATATCATGATGGGTATCGCCGCATTTCTTATCTGGCGAAAAGGTCTCCATGACAAAATCGTCCGCATCGCTCTTGGATGTTTTTTAGTTCAACTTTTCTTGAATGCAATCTGGACTCCTTTATTCTTCGGCTTACAATCGCCGCTTCTCGGGCTTATAGATATAATTTTGCTTTTGAACGCAATCATAGTGACTATTTATGTTCTTTCCAAAATATCGCGTCCGGCCGCTTTGCTTCTTGTCCCCTATCTGCTCTGGGTATCATTCGCGGCCGTTCTCAATGCCTCCATTTATCTGCTCAATCGCTGATAATTTTTTTTAAATTACTGTTGCAAACAACTCGTCACTCCCTATAATATAATTGATATGACTAAGAGCTATACATGCAGTTCAATTCTTAACGGGCTTAGCGCTCTGGCTCTTATTTTGCGCCGCTAAGGCGCAAAATACTTAATTTTCCCACAATCTATTTCTATTCAGGCTTTAAAACAAAACGGTAGCTTTTCTGCCTTTTTTGGGGCATAATATACCGCTTAACTTTCGCTAAAATAAGTAGTTGGAGATAATAAAATGTCAAATAGAGTGATAATATTCGATACGACGCTTCGCGATGGCGAGCAGGCCGCAGGCACAAGATTAGGTGCCGGTGAAAAATTAGAGCTGGCGCATCAGCTTGCAAAACTCGGCGTTGATATCATAGAGGCGGGTTTCCCGATTTCCTCACCGCAGGATTTCGAGGCCGTAAGCTTAATCGCCCAGCAGGTTACCGGAGCCACTATCTGCGGCTTGTCTCGGGCTATTGAAGCAGACATCGATGCCGCGGGCAAGGCCCTGAAAAAAGCCAAGAAGGCCCGTATTCATACCGGCCTTGGCATAAGCGATATTCATATCACCAGCAAATTCAAGGACGACAAATACGGCAAATCCCTCAAGGACAAAAAAGAAAAGGTCATTGAAATGGGTATCAAGGCCGTCAAACGCGCCAAGCAATACACCGATGATATCGAATTCTACTGCGAAGATTCCGGCAGAGCGGAAAAGGAATATCTCTATCGAATCATCGAGGCGGTAATCGATGCCGGGTCAACAACTGTGAATATACCCGATACAACCGGCTATTCGATACCGCAGCAGTATGGACAATTAATTGCCGGCATCTTCAGCAATGTCCCCAATGCGAAAAGGGCGATTATAAGCGTCCACTGCCACGATGATTTAGGAATGGCGGTCGCCAATACATTGGCAGGCGTTGCAAACGGCGCAAGGCAGATTGAATGCACAATTAACGGCGTCGGCGAGCGCGCGGGCAATGCGTCATTGGAAGAAGCGGTAATGGCGATAAAGACCCGCAGGGACTTTTTCGGCCTTGAGACAAGAATCAACACAAAAGAACTTTACAGGACAAGCAGGATGGCCTCCGAAATGCTGGGAATAGCGGTTCCGCCGAATAAGGCCGTCGTTGGAACAAATGCCTTCGCTCACAGCAGCGGCATCCATGTGGACGGATTTTTAAAGAATCCGCTCACCTATGAAATAATGAGACCCGAAGATGTCGGCTCGCCGCAAAGCACGGTAGTGCTGACGGCACGCACCGGCAGGCACGGGCTAAAGCACAGGCTAAATGAACTTGGCTATAAAGTCACTGATACAAAGCTTGAACAGTTGTATGTGAGATTTCTCGAAGTGGCGGATAAAAAGACTGAGGTCTTCGATGAAGATATTGCCGCCTTAGTCAATGACCAGATGAGGACAATCGAGCCGGTATTTCAGCTTGAATATCTTCACGTCGCCTGCGGGACGGGAACTTTGCCGACAGCGAGCGTCAAAATTAAAATCAAAGGTAAAAACGAACCGAAAACCGCCGCGGCCTGCGGGGATGGGCCTGTAGATGCCGCTTATGAGGCGATAAAAACGGCTACGGGGCAATCGCCCAAGCTCGATTTATATTCGATTAAGGCGGTAACCGGCGGCAAAGAGGCCCTAGGTGAGGCAATCGTCAAAGTAATCGATGATGATGGCGTGAGATTTACCGGCAGAGGCATCTCGACAGATATCATAGAAGCGAGCGCAAAGGCATATATTGACGCGATAAACAGAATGGTCAGCAGGACAAACAATAAAAAGCCGGGCCTCAAAGCGGAACTGTAATTTCACCGCTGAGCACGCGGGGGCCGCAGAGAGAAAAGTAAATAAAAGTTAAAAGGAAAAAGGAAAAAGAAAAAATGAGATTGCTTCGCTGCGCTCGCAATGACAGCGAAGGAAAGGCAGTATCTATGGGCATGACTATAACGGAAAAAATACTCGCAAGGGCGAGCGGAAAGAAAACGGTAAAGGCAGGCGAGTTAATAAACGCCAAAATTGATTTAGTAATGTGTCACGATGTGACGACGCCGCCGGCGATTGCGATGCTGATTGAAAAAGGAATCGACAAGGTATTCGACAAAAACAAGATTGTCGTAACGCCTGACCATTTTCAGCCTGCAAAGGACATAAAAAGCGCTGAGCTGCATAAGCGGCTCGATGAATGGGCAAGGCGCCACAAAATCAAATATTATTATAAGCTCGGCAAGGCCGGCGTCTGCCACGCATTGCTTCCTGAACAGGGTCATATCAGGCCCGGCGAGGTAATCGTCGGCGGCGATTCGCATACCTGCACATACGGCGCGTTTGCCGCCTTCAGCACAGGCATCGGCTCAACGGATTTGGCCGCGTCGATTGCGACAGGAGAATTATGGTTTCGGGTGCCGGAGTCAATGAAGTTTGTGCTTAACGGCAAACTTCCGCATGGCGTTTACAGCAAAGATGTAATCCTTGCCGTGATAACCAGGATTGGTGTAGATGGTGCGCTTTACAGGGCAATGGAATTCGTCGGTCCTGCTTTGAAAGATATGTCGATGGAAGCGCGGATGACGATGACCAATATGGCAATAGAGGCCGGAGGCAAAAACGGCATCATTGGCTTTGATAGCCAGACAAAGAAGTATCTCGATAAACATCTGACCGGAAAAAAGACATATAAGGTCTTCGAGTCAGATGCGGATGCCCAATACATGGTTACTGAGGAATTCGATTGCGCAAAGATAGAGCCGATGGTCGCTATGCCCCATCTGCCCAGCAACGCAAAGCCGATTAGCGAATGCAAAGGTATGGCGATGGACCAGGCGTATATCGGAAGCTGCACAAACGGGCGAATCGAAGACCTAAGGATTGCCGCGAAGATTTTAAAAGGCAAAGAAGTGAAGATTCGCACGATAGTTGTTCCGGCCACACCGGTGATATGGAAAAATGCACAGGATGAAGGCCTGTTCGATATCTTCTACAATGCCGGCTGCGTAATCTCCGCGCCGACATGCGGGGCGTGCTTAGGCGGATTTATGGGAATACTTGCTTCAGGCGAAAAGTGCATAAGCACGACAAACAGAAATTTCGTCGGCAGAATGGGAAGTCCGACAAGCGAAGTATATCTTGCCAGCCCCGCAACTGCGGCCGCAAGCGCGATAGAAGGAAAATTGGTCGACCCAAGAAAATATATATAGGAAATCCTAATTAGAATTTAGAATTTATCACGAATGAGGTAACCAAATGAGTAAAGCATGGGTATATAAACGTGATCACATAAACACTGATGAGATAATTCCGGCCAGATATTTGAACACCGATAATGAGCAGGAATTGGCTAAACACTGCATGGAAGATATAGATGCGGGATTCATTAAGAAGCTAAATAAAGGCGATGTGATTGTCGCAGGTGACGACTTCGGCTGCGGCTCATCAAGAGAGCACGCGGTCTGGGCGATTCGCGGCGCAGGCGTGCAGACAGTAATCGCCCGAACCTTCGCGAGAATCTTCTACCGTAACGCCATTGACTGCGGATTTTATCTCATCGAGAGCAAAGATGCGGTTGAGAGAATCAAAGATGGTGACGAACTGCAAATCGATTACGATAAAGGTATAATCGAGGACAAGACTACCGGCCAAAAAATAGAATTTAGCCCCCTGCCCGAGTTCGCACTCGAAATTATCAAAGATGGCGGACTACTTGAACATATTAAGAAAGTGAAAAGTTAAAAATTTGGAATTTGAATAAAGAACATAGAATAAAGAACTCAGAATACAGAACGAACAGATAAGGAGACAAGACGTGGCGAAGAGTGTTAAGAGTTACAAGATTGCAGTGATAGGCGGCGATGGCACAGGGCCGGAAGTTACGAATGAGGCAGTAAAAGTTATCGATGCGGCGGCTTCGAAGTTCGGCTTCAAGCTGGATTTGACGCCGTTTGATTTCGGCGGCGAAAGATATAAAAGGACAGGCGAGACGCTGCCGGATAGCGCGATAGCGGAACTGAAAAAATTCGATTCAATCCTGCTTGGCGCGATCGGTCATCCCGATGTTAAGCCGGGCATACTTGAGAAAGGCATTTTACTTAATTTACGATTTGCGCTTGACCAGTATATCAATCTTCGTCCGGTGAGATTATATCCGGGCGTTGAGACTCCAATTAAAGGCAAAGGCCCGGAACAGATTGATTTTGTCGTCGTTCGTGAAAACTCCGGCGATGCATATACCGGCGCAGGCGGCATCACAATGAAAGGGACGCCGCACGAGGTCGCGGTGCAGTCTGCCGTCTATTCACGTTTCCAGGTAGATAGGTGCCTAAAATACGCTTTCGAATACGCCAAGAAAAATGGCAAGAAGGCAAGAGGCAAGGGCGAGAACAATACGCTGGCCCTTTGCGGCAAGACAAACGTCCTGACCTTTATTTATGATTTATGGGAACGTGCGTTCCACGAGATGGGCGAAAAGCAGTATCCCAATATCAAACGCGAATACTATCACGTTGACGCGACCTGTATGTGGTTTGTCAAAAACCCGGAATGGTTCGATGTCATTGTTACAGGCAATCTGTTCGGCGATATCATCACTGATTTAGGCGCGATGATTCAGGGCGGAATGGGTATCGCCGCCGGCGGCAATATCAATCCGGAAGGCGTAAGCATGTTTGAGCCTATTGGCGGAAGCGCTCCGAAATATACGGGCAAAAACGTCATTAATCCCTTGGCCGCGATTTGCGCAGGCGGGATGATGCTGGAAACCTTGGGCGAACAAAAGGCAGCCAACGCAATCGAAGACTCTGTAAAATTCATTACGGCCAATAAGCTCAAATCCTTGGCAGCAGGAAAAATGGGGTATTCAACAATCCAGGTCGGCGACCTTGTTTGCGAAAATATAAAGTAATCTGAAAATCAGTTTCGTATTTCGAGATTCGTTTATCGGAGTTTAGAAATGCCGGCGAATCTTACACCGGATTATTTTAAGGCAGAGCAATGGTTCAAGTCGGCGACGACTACCGAGGAGAAAATCCTCGCCCTTGAGCAGATGCTGGCCGTGATGCCTAAGCATAAAGGGACTGATAAGCTCAAGGCCGATTTACGCCAAAAACTAAGCGCCCTCAGGTCAGGCGAAGAAAAACACAAAAAAAGCGGCGGAGTGGATATTTTTCATGTCCCTCGCGGCGGAGCAGGGCAGGTTGTCCTGCTTGGATTGCCCAATACAGGCAAAAGCTCGATTGTCGGCTTATTAACGGATGCCAAGGTTCATATCGCCGATTTCCCCTTTGCTACGCAAGCGCCTGTGCCGGGTATAATGAAATTTGAGGATGTGCCAATTGAGCTTGTGGATATGCCGCCTATCACGGCCGAGTTCAGTATGCCGGGGCAGGTCGGCACTTACCGCAACTGCGACATAATCGCCATTATCATTGATTTATCCTTAAATATCGAAGAGCAATGGAAAGTTTGTTTAGATTTTCTCGAAACAAGAAATCTCATCCCGGCCAAAAAGACAATCTGCATCTGCACAAAATGCGATATCGCCGCCGATGGCGCAATCGAAAAAGTAAAAGAACTTTGCCAGAATCGTTTTGAGATTATTGTAATTTCTATAGAATCCGGCGAGGGAATGGGAGAGCTGCCGCAGCTTATTTTCAAGAAACTAAATATTATTCGCGTTTACGCAAAGCCGCCCGGCAAAAAGCCTGATATGACCGAGCCTTTTACAATTCCCGCAGGCTCAACGGTTCTTGATTTAGCCAGAGTAATTCACCGTGAATTGGCCGAAAAACTTAAACATGCACGAATCTGGGGCACAAACGTCTATGAAGGCCAGAGCGTCCAGCGAAACCACGTCCTCAACGATAAAGATATTGTCGAATTGCACTTCAGCTAAGAACAATTTATAATCTGCATTTAAACATTAAATAATTGAATATATGTAATTGCCAAGGAGCATTATGAAGAGCTTACGTTTTGTGTTTGCAGCAACGATTTTGATTATAGCTTCAGGAATAATTTTCGGAGGATGCCAGACAGGAAAACCTCATGGTGAACTAGTCAAGCTTCAAAAAGATTACCCGATTGAATCCGTCTCGCTGACAGATGTGACCTTTAAAGATAAATTCTGGAAGCCAAAAATCGAAACAAATCGCGATGTAACGATACCTCATGTTCTTAAGATGTGTGAAAAGACCGGCCGGATTAATAACTTTGCCGTGGCGGGAGGTTTGCGTGAAGGTCAATTCAAGGGGCAATATCCGTTCGATGACTCAGATGTGTATAAAAGCATCGAGGCCGCATCGTATTCCCTAATGGTCTATCCTGACCCGAACCTCGAAAAGTATCTCGACGAAATAATCACAAAGATTGCCGCGGCTCAGGAAAAAGACGGCTATCTATATACAGCCAGGACGACTAACACCAAGCGGCTTGAAAGCTGGTTCGGCAAGGAAAGATGGTCGAAGCTCGACGGCAGTCATGAGCTTTATAATCCCGGCCATATGTTCGAAGCGGCCGCCGCGCATTATCTGGCAACGGGCAAACGCAGCTTCCTCGATATTGCAATTAAAAATGCTGATATGCTCGACAGAACCTTCGGGCCGGATAAATTAAAAAAATGGCCGGGCCATCAGGAAGTCGAAATCGGTTTGGTAAAGCTTTATCGGGTGACCGGAAATGAGAAATATTTGAATTTGGCAAAATTCTTCTTGGATGTTCGCGGCCCAAATGGCGGCCAATATAACCAGGCCCACAAAAAACCTTATGACCAGAACGAGGCAGTCGGCCACGCGGTCCGCGCAATGTATATGTATAGCGGCATGGCTGATATAGCAGCACTTACCGGTGACCAAAAATATGCCGACGCGACAAAAGTGCTTTGGGATAATGTCGTGAGCAAAAAGATGTATATCACAGGCGGCCTTGGCGCAACAAAAGACGGTGAGGCATTCGGCAAAAATTATCAGCTGCCTAATGCGGGCGCTTACTGCGAAACATGCGCTGGCATAGGAGGGGCATTATGGAATTACAGGATGTTTAAGCTGACTGGCGACGCCAAGTACCTCGATATTTTCGAAAGAACACTTTATAACGGCCTTCTCTCAGGGGTTTCTTTAAGCGGCGATAAATTCTTTTATGTCAATCCGCTCGAATCAGACGGCCGGCATAAACGCGAGGCGTGGTTTGGCTGCGCGTGTTGTCCCCCGAACGTAGCCAGGTTTTTTGCAGCATTATCAGGTTACGTCTTTGCCAAGACAGATGACACAATATATGTGAATATGTTTGCCGCCTGTGACGGAAAAATAAATTTAAAAAACAGCAAGGTTAAAATAAAACAGGAGACTTTTTATCCATGGGATGGAAAAGTCAAACTGACAATCGAACCGGCAAAGTCGAATAATTTTACGATTGCAATGCGAGTGCCCGGCTGGGCAAGAGGTATTGCCGTCCCAAGTGATTTATATCGATATACCGACAGCAATATCGCATTGATACATTTCAAACTAAACGGCAATCCTGTAGTGCCAGAGTTTAAAAACGGTTTCGCGTACTTTAACAGGCAGTGGCAAAAGGATGACACCATCGAAATGGAATTGCCCATGCCTGCCAGATATGTCACTGCAAATCCCAATGTCACAGATGATGCTGATAAAATCGCGATTGAGCGGGGGCCGATTGTCTTTTGTGCCGAGCGGGCGGACAACGATGCCAACGTGCTTGGAATTTCAATTATAGATACTTACCCCTTATGGACAGATTCGATTAAAGATTTACTGGGCGGTGTTAACATAGTGCATGCAAAAGGATTGACGGCGGATAGCACAAAGCGTGACATGAAATTCATTCCTTATTACGCATGGGCAAACCGCGGCACCGGGACAATGGTAGTCTGGCTCAAAAAAGGAACGCAGGAACAACAGCCTAAGGTTGTCATCGATACATCAAAAACCAGAGAGCCGATTTCGAAATACATCTACGGCCAATTCATTGAACACCTCGGCAGATGCATTTACGGCGGAATATGGGCCGAAATGCTCGAAGACCGAAAATTCTTCTATCCAATAACTGATGATTATAAACCATGGGGAACGGATAAAGACCCGCAGTGGAACGCCGGTGAATATAAATTTTTAAAGGCCTCACCTTGGAAGGTCATCGGCCCTGCACAAACTGTTACAATGGATATAAATAATCCTTACGTGGGTAGCCATACTCCTGTAATCAAGCTTCAAGGAAATGAGGCCGGAATTTCACAGGAAGGACTGGCCCTTGTCAAAAATAAAGGGTACACGGGAAGAATTATTCTGGCCGGCGATAAAAATGCCGGTCCGGTTATGGTTCGAATTGTGCCGGATAACGGCAATCCCATTAATATAGATTTGGGAAAAGTAACGCCCGAATTCAAAACTTATATTTTTGCCTTTTCTTCTCCGCAAACCAGCGACAATGTTCGGATTGAAATTGTCAGCAAAGGCAAGGGATTTTTCAAGATTGGGACATTATCGCTGATGCCGGCAGATAATATCAACGGATGGCGAAGCGATGTTGTTGCCTTACTCAAAGAGCTTAATTCTCCTGTTTACCGCTGGCCGGGCGGCAATTTCGTCAGCGGCTATAACTGGCGGGACGGCATCGGCGAACCGGATAAGAGGCCGCCGCGCAAGAATCCGGCATGGAAAGGTATCGAACACGATGATGTTGGCATCCACGAATTTATGGATTTGATGAAACTAATCGATTCAGAAGCTTATATCGCGATTAATACGGGCAAGGGCACAGTGGATGAAGTTGCACAAGAGGTAGAATACATTAACGGCTCGGCTGATACACCAATGGGTAAGCTGCGTGCGCAAAATGGTCATCCCGAACCTTTCAACGTCAAATGGTGGGCCGTGGGAAACGAGATGTATGGCAACTGGCAGCTTGGCCATATGCCGCTCGAACAATATGTCCAAAAGCATAATCAGGTCGCCCAGGCAATGTGGAAGATTGACCCCGATGCAAAATTAGTCGGCGTCGGCAATGTCGGCAAATGGAGTCAGACGATGCTGCGGGTATGCTCGGATTATATGAACCTTTTGAGCGAGCATATCTACTGCAAAGAAAATAAAGATGTTGTTAAACACACAAAGCAGCTTGCCAGTGAGATAAAACGTGTTGCCGATGCTCATCGCAAATACCGAAGGGATATTAATGAGATTGCCGGCAAAGACATTCGTATCGCGATGGACGAATGGAACTACTGGTATGGCAATTACATCTATGGCGAACTGGGGACACAATACTTCTTAAAGGATGCCATTGGTGTGGCAAACGGGCTGCACGAATATTTCAGAAACAGTGACATCTACTTTATGGCCAATTACGCCCAGACCGTAAACGTAATCGGTGCTATCAAGACTTCCCGCACCGATTCAATCCTTGATACCACAGGGGTTGCCCTGAAATTATACCGGCAGCACTTCGGCGAGATTCCGGTCGAGGTAAAATCAGAGAATATTACCCCGCTCGATATCGCGGCCGCGCTAAAAAAAGACGGCAATATAACGGTATCTATTGTTAATCCGACAGATAAAGCTCACGAAATACCAATAGAACTGAAGGGAATCAAAGTCGCCGATAAAGCTAAATTATGGATTATCACCGGCGAGTCCCCCCTTGCTTGTAATGTGCCGGGAAAAGAGCCGAAGGTTACAATTGAGGAAAAATCAATTGATGGTTTTAAAAATAAATTAACATCCCTGCCGCTAAGTATAATGATTTATGAATTTGAAATTCAATAAAAGGTGAATATATGGAATGCCAAAGAAAACAAAATATGAAAAACTGCACCTGCACATACTCCGGCTGCGATAAAAAAGGGATGTGCTGCGAATGTATCGCCTATCATTTATCTTCAAAGCAATTGCCGGGCTGCTGCTTTCCGCCGGATGTCGAAAAATCCTATGACCGCAGCTTCAAGGCGTTTGCCAAGGCATGGAAACTCTAACAAGGCAAAAGTAAAAAGTTAAAAGTAAAAAAAGCCGGGCGATTGATTCGTCCGGCCTTAAAGTTCGTGTTAGTGTTTTCGTCGGTAACAGTCCGTGTTATCAAAATTCAAGCAGCTCATCCGGCCAGTTTTTGCTCAGGATTTGGACGAGCTTGCCTTCGGTATCGAGAATTACAATTTCCTTTCTTTTGTGAGGAGTATTGGGGTCGGCAGTCAGATAATGCGATTTCTCGGAAACAAGACAGGAAATCTGATTATCGCCTTTCCACCCGGCGGCAATCTTTGGCGGAGCATCATCTGCAAATCCCTCGTTTGAATCGACAAGTATTTTTGAAGATTCTATATCAGGGCCAAGGATATAAATTCCCAGAGTGTTGTGCTTTCCCGGCAAAATCATCTTGCGGCAATCTGCCGAGAGCTCAAAAAGATGATAGTTTCCCTGTGTGAAATCTATCGCGATTTGCGGAAGTATGTCGCTTATTGCGCCTGTAAGTGTATCGCAGCAGAAAACCGAGCCGGTATCGGCATCGAGCTTGCTGGAGGGAAGCGACAACTTCGAGGATGAGAAAAATACCCGGCTGTCTTTCGCATAGGCAACCTTCATCCAGGAGTAATACACGACACCTGCGTATGCTTTTGAGGCCCCCGAACAGGTATATGAATTGTTTTCAAAATTAACCAGGAATTTGCCGTTTGGATCGATGAGAATTTTTTCGAAAAGTGAACCGGGGACAATTTTATTGTCCTTGAAATTTTTATTCTCCGGCTCAAGATAGGCAATCGCTCGCGAATCAGGCCTGAATTCATAGCCGATTGCGATGGCCGGGGCCACAAATGCCGCGGGCGTCTTTTCCTTAAGCGAAACAACATGCAAATCAAATCCTGCCTCGAATATCTTGCCGTTTATCCGGTCGGTAACGTATGCAATCAGTTTGGAATCCGGTGAAAATTGAGGCCGCCAAAGCTGCTGACCGCTTGTTGCCAAGATTTTTTTATTGTTCGGGTCTGCTGTTGATGCAAGGACAAGCTGATAATAGCCCAATTTTTCATCTTTTATTTTATTTGTCAGTTGCGGCCCTATTTTTTGAGCAAACTGCGCATCGGCCTTTTCGATTAGATATCGCTTAACCCAGCCGGCATGCTGCTCATTAAAAGAATCCCTTGATTCACCAATAAAGGGCAGGTTTCCATCTTTGAGTCCTTCGATAAGAATTTTTTGTTTAAGTATTTCAGCGTTCGATTTAATAATTTCGACCTCTGCAGGCGGAAGTTGATTTAATGCTTTATCAAAGTTATCAGCTTTTACTGCTGCACCGTAAGCGAATTGCGTTCCATCGGGTGAAATGGCGGGCCAGTTTGTCGTAGTTTCCTTATCAGCGATTTTGGTCAAAGCGCCGGTTTTGCCGTCCACAAGATATAATGCGCCTTTTTTGCTATAGATGCCTTTGGAGCCGTCCTCGCTCCATTGCAGTGAGTCCTCGGGTATGCAGCCGGATGTAATCATTAAAAATATGTATGCGGCGGTTAAGAATGACCTTATAACATTTTTCTTAGTCATTGTACTTCTCCTTAAGATATTGTTTATAGGCACTTAATCTTTCAATATTTGCAAATGAAGCCTGAGGTTTCTGATTCATCGCGGCCATCGCCTTTTGCTGCCAGAAACTCCCGGTTTTTTTGTCACTTAGGCTATATGCCGAAACCGGATTAGCTGTAATTTCAAATGGCGGGGTGGGTCCTGCGATTTTAGACCATCGGCCCGCGGCAAACGCAATTAAGATTACGGCCGCAGCGGCAAGCAGACGGTAAAAAGTAAAAACCGGCTCTTTTGGCTGCACCGCCTTCAAACTCATATCGAAATTCCTGGATACATTTTCAGCTATCAATTTCACATTTCCAGGAATGTCACTGCTGCCGATTTTTTTGAGGATATCTTTTATTTTTTCTTCGTTCATTTCACATACTCCGTATCTTCTAGATTATTTCGAAGGGTACTTATCGCCTTTGAAACATGAGAGCGGGCGGTATCTTCTGCGCAATTTAATTTATCAGCGATTTCCTTATATTCCATTTGCTCTATATACCGCATAACAATCGCCTCCGCCTGCTGCTCGGGTAAATTTGATATTTCATTTCTGACAACACTAAGAAGCTCCTCATCAGCTTTATTTATCTCTGTGATCTCAGCGTGCTCTGCGGTTAGATTTGTTTCCCCATCTCTGCCCACTCGGTTTTGCCAGGCCCTGGAATTTGCAGACAATGCTATTCGATATATGTACCCGCCGGCTTGAGGACAATTCAGCTTTTCAATATTTTGCCAGATGCCTAATAATACATATTGATATGCCTCGGCAAAGATTTCCGCGTCGGCCGTCAGCTTCCAGAGAGTTGATGTGAGAAAGCCCTCGTATTTATTCTTCAATTGTTCAAAGAGCTCCAATCTTTTTGAGTATCTCATCTAAACCCTTTGCCCGAGCACTATTTTTGTTTCTGTATAATAATAACCTCTGGAATTGAAATATGTGTAAAATGAAAATGAAAAAAGATGATTTTTTATTTGGCACTATCTCTTTGAGATAGTACGGATGCGAGGTTTTCACGGGCTTCTTTGTAATCAGGATTGATTTCAAGGGCCTTCCTGTAGCAGTCAATGGCCTCATTGAGCTTGCCTTGTTTTTGTAATAAACCGCCGAGGCGGTTTTGCATTTCAAAGTCATTTGGATTAGAACCAAGGGCAATCCGGCACTCCCCTATCGCCCCTTCCAAGTCACCTTTGGCGATCAAGGCAATAATCAGATTATAGCGCGCAAATTCATTTGCCGGGTCGATTTTGAGCGCTGTTTTGTATTGCTCTATCGCTTTGTCTAACTGTCCCAAATCCTGCAATGCCTTGCCGTAATTATTATGGATATCAGGTGAATCCGGCATATATGCGGCAGCCTGCTCAAGATATCCTGCAGCTTCTCTATATTTGCCTTCTGCTCCCAGGACATTTGCGTAATTATTGAGGATAAAAACGTTTTTCTCAGTTACCGCCAGTGTCCTTTCAAAAAGTGAACCGCTGTCTTTCCAGAAAATAAGCTGAACGGATGTTAAAATTGCACAAAATAAAAGAATCGCAGCCGCTAAAGTTATCAGGATATACTTTTTGTAAGCAATATTTTTAAACAAGTCGCATACTCCGAAAACTGCCATTATAAAAAGACCTGTAAGAGGTATGTAAGTATACCTGTCGGCGTAGGCCTGAATCCCAACCTGAACTATCCCTATTACAGGGACAAGCGTTATTAAATACCAAAACCATCCGGTGAAAAGGTATTTGCGGCTCCGTAAATTATAAATCACAAAGACTGTTATGATGATAAGGATAGCTGCTGAAAATAAAACTTTTGTCATGCTGTTATAGGAATATGGGTATAAAACCCCAAGCTGGACGGGCCAAAACATCTTCTCGATATATATTAAATACGAGCATACAGCATTGGCCAATCGGGTATCTAAAGGCAATATGAACTCGGGGGGAACTGCTCCGCCTCTTTGCTGAACGAGAAATGTGATAATACTGGAAAGAACAGAAAGAATTAAAAAAGGAATCTTTTCAATAAATGCTTTTTTAATTGTAAATTGTGAAAAGCGGCCAATCGGCCAATAATCAATAACCAGCAGGATAACAGGCAATGTCACAAGCATCGGCTTTGATAAAAGCCCCAAACCGAAGGCAAGCAGCGTAACGGAATATCGTAAAAGGGACGGACACTCGGCATAACGGACGTAGAACAGCATTGTTAAAAACCAGAAAAACGTGCTGAGCACATCTTTTCTTTCGGCAATCCAGGCGACAGACTCGACATGCAGAGGATGAAGTGCAAACAGGGCCGCTATAAAAGCGCTTTGCCAAAAGGCCTTTGTCATTCGTTTGAGAACCGCAAATAAAAGCAGGGTGTTTGCCATATGAAACAAAACATTAACCAGGTGCATTGCTCCGGCTTTAGCGCCAAAAACCGTGCTGTCAGCCATAAGTGACAACCATGTCACTGGATGCCAGTTGGCCGCGTGATTTGTCGTGAACGCCCATTTGATATTATTCAATGTCAGGCCTGACAAGATGTTTGGGTTTTTATAAACATAAACATCATCATCGTAGCGGATAAAATCATAATTGCGGACCGGCAAATATACTGCAGCAGTCACAGCCGCCAGACTGATGTATATCAATAAATATGATTTTTTTTTAAAATCCGTCTGCATTCTTTAAATAATATTATTGCTGAGATTTTTTTAATGCAATTGCCGCTGAAAGACAGTCCCTGGCCTTTTGAAATTTTGGATCGGCTTGCAGGGCTTTGTTAAAAGACTCAATCGCCTCATCAAGTCTGTTTTGACTTTGCAGCAAAATCCCTAAATTTGTGTGCATCTCGACATCATCGGGTTTGGCAGCAAGGACAATGCGGCAGTGCTCTATTGCCTCATCGATTCTGTTGACAGCCGCCAGAGCAAGCGCAAGCCTGCCGTGAGTAATGATGTCATCGGGATTCTTTGCAAGTGCCTTTTTATAATATTCAATTGCGTCTTTCGGGTTTCCGCTCTGCGCAACGGCATAGCCGAAATTACTGATAACTTCTCCGGTATCCGGCATGACAACACTGAACCGATTCGCAATGTTATTGGCGGATTTTTCTTGATGAGGATTTATCTCCCTCAAATCGGGACGCCTCGATGCATAAAGCCTGTATTGCTCAATCGCCTGCCGGTAATCACCTTTGGCGGCAAAGGTCACTCCTATCTGGTATCGCGCTAATGTAAATTGAGGATTAATCTTGTAGGCAATCTCATACTGCTCAATAGCTTGATCATATTTGCCCATTGTCTTCAAAATGTTTCCGTAATTATTATGAATTTCTGGTGAATTCGGCAGCAATTTAACTGCCTTGATAAGATGAGCAATCGCCTCCTCGTCTCTTCCGGCACTGCTCAGTATGTTTGCGTAATTATTCTCCACAAGATAATTATTTTTAGTCACCTTCAGGGCGTGCTCAAATATCGTTTTACTGTCTTTCCAGTGCGTCACCTGAATAGCGGCTGTAATCCCTAATGTAGTCAAAATAGTTATCGGGATTAAAAATTTTACAAACCTCGCCTTCAGTATTTTATTGAACAATTCTGTTCCCAAAAAAGCGATTATAAGAAACAGCCCGATTAACGGAATATACGTATATCTATCGGCCATCGACTGCGAGCCGACCTGCACTATTCCAATTACAGGGACTAATGTCCCCAAATAAAACAGCCACCCGATAACGAGGTATTTACGTTGACGGACGTAATATAAACAAATTATCGTTATAAATATTAGTAACCCGGCGCAAATTATCGTATTAGTGACGGGGATTTTGTTCACGGGGTGCGGGTACAATATCGCAAGGCTGCCGGGCCACAGCATCTTACCGATATACGATACATATGATATTATCGCATTGCTGATGCGTTCGCCTAAACTAACCTCATAAATGGAAATCATAGCTCCGCCCTGCCGCTGAACTATGAAAGTCACAACGCTCGATACCGCAGATAAAATAATCATCGGAACTTTTTCCAAAAATATTATTTTGGTCGAAATTCCCTGTCTGCCGAACCGTTCAAGGGGCCAATAGTCCATCAAAAGCAGAACAAACGGCAATGTCACCAGCATCGGCTTGGCTAAAAGCCCGAGAGCAAATAATACAAGTGTAATAAAATATCGATTCACCGAACGTCTTTGAACATATCCGGCGTATGCCAGCATTGTAAGAAACCAGAAAAACGTGCTCAGCACGTCTTTTCGCTCGGCCGCCCATACAACCGATTCGACATGCAGCGGATGCAGCGCAAACAATCCGGCAATAAATGCGCTTTGCCAGAGGCCTTTGGTTATACGGGCAAAAACCAGAAAAACAAGAATACTATTGGCTATATGAAATACAAGATTAACAAGATGCACCGGCCCGGGCTTGACTCCGAAAAGCTCGCAATCCAGCATCAAAGAAAGCCATGTCAAAGGATGCCAGTTTGAGGCATGTCCCGTCGTAAATGCCCATTTGACTCCATCCCAGCTTAAACCGGACTTAACCTGCTGATTATTGGTCACATAGACATCATCATCATAATAAAGGAACTCACTTTTGCGGACAGGCAGATAGACCGCTGACGTCAGGATTGCGATTAATATGCAAATAAATAAACGCCGGTGTTTATGAAACATATTCATTATATACTGATTTTAGCTTAAAAACGGCTAAATCAAAAATCGAATTTTTTGCCCGTAAGCCGTTCGTAAGCCTCGATGTATTTTTCACTGGTCTTTTTGACGACATCATCGGGCAGCGTAACCCCCGGGCCGGATTTATTGAATTTAATCTCTTCAAGATAGTTGCGAACGAACTGCTTATCGAAGCTTTCCTGGTCTCTGCCCGGCTGGTATTTATCGGCAGGCCAGAAACGTGATGAATCGGGCGTTAAAACCTCATCGATAAGAATAATTTTGCCTTCAACTTGCCCCCACTCGAATTTAGTATCCGCAAGTATGATTCCCTTTGATTCGGCGTATTTAGATGCCTTCTTGAAAATTTCGATGCTTTTATCTCTCAGGTATCTGGCGTTTTTCTCGCCAACGATTTCAACGCATTTAGCAAAATCGACGTTTTCATCATGCTTGCCGAATTCCTCTTTTGTCGCAGGCGTAAATATCGGCTCAGCCAATTTATCGCATTGTTTTAATCCTGCTGGAAGCTTTATTCCGCAAACCGTCTGTGACTGCTGATATTCCTTCCATCCGGAGCCTGCCAGATACCCTCTAATTACGCACTCAATTGGAAAAACCTTTGTCTTTTTGACCAGCATGCTCCTGCCGGCCAGTTCTTTTTCGGCCTTGTTAAACGGCGCCGGAAACTTGCTTACATCTGTTGCGATTAGGTGGTGACTGATGGATGATGACAAAAATTCGAACCAGAAAAGCGATATCTGCGTCAGGACAATGCCTTTTTTCGGGATTGGGTTTGCCATTACTACATCGAACGCGCTTATCCGGTCGGTCGCGACGATTAAAAGCTTATCGTCCAAATCATAAACATCCCTGACTTTGCCCCTTTTCGGCTCAATATCCCCAATTTTGGTCTGCAAAACAGCTTCCATCGTTTTCCCTTTCAATGATTTCTAAACGCCGGCGGTATGCTAACCTCAAGTCCCTCTTTCGTCAAGGTGAGGAGTTAATTCTCTTTTGAACATAATCAAATATTTTTTCGCGGGTCTTGCTAATATCTTCATTCTCCGGCAGAAATTCGAAAATTGTCTCCAGGTATCGGCGCTGTTTCAATCGCTCAAATGTAGGTGTGAAATTGATATCATATACCCAACCAAGTATGCACAGTTTCATATCATTTAACGTCTTTAGCTTTCTGTAATCAATCCGGCCGCCTGTCAGTATCGCATCTAGCACCTCGGGACTATATTGCGGCTCATCGGGCAGCTCAATTTCGAGCTTGAATTTATCAGGATTATTTCTCTTCTCAATATACCCATCTATAACCACTTTAAAAATATCTAACTTATCCGCATCCCTTATCATTTTAGATAAAAGCAGCGTATCACTTGATAAATCAGCGGGCAATTCCTTTTCGCCGTGATAACGAATAGCCGTTTCGATGATTAGCCTTTCATCATCAGCCAGCTTTGAAAGTATATTTTCTTTTTGCAGAACCGCCACTCCAAGAATGCTGTGATTGATGCTTTTGGTGTCGTTATACGTCTTGTATTTTGCAAACTGCTCAAAGCGGCCGATGTCGTGAAACAATGCAATCGTCTCTGCGAGCAATCGCTGGTTCTCATTTAGATTTAATTCATCGCAAAGATACAGCATCTCATCGCAGACACGCCTGCTGTGGTCTTCTTTTAATTTTATGTGGATATTGACATATTCATCACTGCCGTAAAAACCGGCGACAAATTTATCAAACCAATTTTTAAAATCCGCGATCTGTTCTCTATTCATTGCTCTATCCATAAAAAGCGAATAATTTAATGCAAATACCTTAAATTTGCCAGACGTTTGTTTAAAATCCGAATTGCATAATAAATCGGATATATCTATAATACCGGCCTAAACGAGATAATTTAAAGGAGATAATTATGCCTACGGCAAAAGACATTATCGTTCGAAAACCAACAAAAGAGGAAGAAAAAACATGCAAGACCTGGCCCATCTGGACCTGCAAACCGAGCGAATTCGACTGGGCCTACACCGAACAGGAAACCTGCCTTATACTCGAAGGCGACGTCACAGTTACCGATGGAAAAGATTCTATCAGCTTCGGCCCCGGAGATTACGTAGTCTTTCCGGTTGACCTCGAATGCAAATGGCAGGTCAAAAAGCCCGTCAAGAAGCATTACAACTTCGGATAAAAATCTTACCGCAGAGCTCACCGAGACCGCTGATAAAAAAACTTAAAGAGATACGAAAAGGGAGGCAAAATTATGATGATTGATTATTTAACCCTGATGCTGATAAATATGTCTGCGGGGCTTTTCCTTCTGGGCTGCTTTATCTGGCGGGATCTGGATACGCCGGAAGATATCGGCCATTGGGTTCCGGCTTTTGCTGTCTGCGGATTGATTGCAGCCATAACAGGATTTGCGATTACGTTCACCTGGCCGCTGCCTCAGCCGTATAATTCAGCATTCGGTGAGACATCTGTCCTGCTGGGAATGCTTCTGCTCGGTCTTGCCTTGGCGCTCGCGAAAAGATGGTCCCTTTTTCCTTTAGCGATATACGCCGTCTTCGCCGGCATAGTCGGGTTGGTCCTCGGCGTCAGGATTATTCATCTTGGGCTTACGGCCTCGCCCATCCTATCAGGCATCGGTTTTATATTGAGCGGCGCCTGCGGTGTTTTATCTCCGCTGGTTGTCTGGCAGCGCCAAAGAAAGGATTTGCGAATACTGGGCACGATCGGATTGTTCGCCGCATCGGCTATCTGGGCCTTGACAGGTTATATGGCCTACTGGATGCACATGGCCGTGCAAAAATAAAATTTAAATTTTAAGGGCTCTGCAGTTTTTCAATTTCGGAGCGGCACATCAAAAGCTGGGCAGGGTCGGAAATCTTTTTCTCGGCATTGCGCAGGTGATTTAAGGCGAGCTCAGGTTTATCGAGATACCTCGAATATATTATTCCAAGCATCAGCTGTACCTGCTCGATATGATCATAATTTGCATAATGTGTAAGGAAATTTTCATATACAGATGCCGCATTTTCATATTTGCCTTCACTTGCAAGCTGGTTGGCAATATCCAGCAGGTGCTGGCGCGGCAGAATCTGTGTGTTATCGAGCGACATTAAATTAAGATACTGCTGTGCGGCCGTCTCAAGGTCGTGGCGATAAATGCTGTTTGAGATATCTTCCCGCAATTGCACTATCTGCGGCTCATCAGGATGCTTTACTTCTTTTATCGTTATTTTTTTTCTGCCGGTATACGGGTCATAACCGCCGGCTACCGTATCGCGGTATACCCGCCTTCGGTTCCACTGTTTAATCATCGCCCAAAGGTCGAATTGCGAGCTGCTCAATAATCCCGTCGCAATCAAAATCAGTGAGGAAAGAACCCCGAAAGAGTATCCTGCGATGTGAGCATCATATGCGACATTGCCGCCATAACGGGCAAGGACGTTATCATAAATAATCATCTTGAACAAAATAAAATAAAGAGCGGGGATATCTACTGTCCCTATAATAATAAACCAGTATACGATAGTGATGAGCGTCTGCGGAAATAAAACTAAATACGCGCCGGTAACGGCGGCTACCGCCCCGCTTGCTCCCAGGATGGGATTATTGTTTATCAGCATATGACCAAGTGCGCTTATGATGCCGCCGGCCAGGTAAAAGCATATATATCCGAAATTACCGAGTTTATCGTTTACATTATTGCCGAAGATATACAAAAAGAACATATTTCCCAAAATATGAAGGAAACTGCCGTGCAGAAAGGCGTAAGTTATAAATTGCCAAAGATAAGGATGAGCAGGAGTGAAAACCCATCGTTGAGCCCATGGACGCAAAACCTCTCTTGTCCTCTCATCGGGCCAGTAGCTCAATAGAAATATGATGACGTTTACGGCTATAATCGCGTAATTGGCATAAGGCGTATTATAAGTTTTAACATTTGTTCGAAGCGGAAGCAGCATATTGAATCTGTTTACCTTAAAAGAAGGTTAATCAAAGCCGTTTATTCTAATGGCTCTAAGCCTTCGCGACAAGATATAAACGTTAAGCGGTCATCCAAATAGTGCAAAAATAATCTTTATTTTTCAGCTAACTGATGTTAATACTTGCTCATTATTAACAAATTTTAAATATGGATAGAAACACATATAAAAGCCGGCTTAATCTAATTGCCAAAAGCATTTCCAAACAAGGGGCCGATTGTCTGGTCTCTGTTAAGCCCGCTAATGTCACCTGGCTAACCGGATTTACAGGTCAGGATAGCTGGCTTATTGTTTTCCCTCGCTTTGCCGCACTTATAACAGACAGCAGATATACAGAGCAGGCCCTTGCTCAATCGCCCTACTGCAAAATTATTGATAGAAAAGGGTCAATAGTTAATGCGGCAGCTGAAATTATAACCAAATACAAGGCTAAAATTGCAGCTGTTGAAAAATCTATTTTCCTGGCGGATTTTCAATCATTGAAAAAAAACCTGCGCTGCAGGTTAAAACCGGCCGAACAAATCATCGAATCAGCGCGCCGGACAAAAGACAAAATGGAAGTTTCAGCTATTGCTGGTGCGGCCAAAATCGCCGCAAAGGCATTTGAGAAAACGATGCGGCAGATAAAACCGCAAATGACTGAAAACACAATAGCGGGAATGCTTGATTTTGAAATCAGAAAGGCCGGCGGCACAAACAGCTTTGAAACAATTGTGGCCTTTGGGCCAAATGCTTCAAGGCCCCATCATCAGCCGACATCACGAAAATTGAAAAAAAATGACAATATCCTTGTTGATTTCGGCGTCCGTCTCAATGGTTACTGCTGTGATTTAACAAGATGTTTTTCAATCGCGAAAAGCTCCGCGTTATTTAATAAAGTTTACAATGTTGTAAAACAATCCCAGACCGCGGCAATTAAGATGTTAAAAGCAGGGATTGAAATCAAAGCTGTCGATGCGGCAGCCAGGGAAATCATTAAAAAAGCCGGTTTGCCCGTTTATGGCCACGGAACAGGTCACGGGCTTGGCCTTGAAGTGCACGAACTGCCCATTGTTTCAGGAAAAACTAAAGGTAAATTAGAAACAGGCGATTGTATTACCATCGAACCGGCGGTCTATATACCCGGACATCTGGGCGTCAGAATCGAAGATGATTGCCTCATAACGCAAAATGGATGTATTATCTTAACCGCAGGCTGCCCAAAAATATAATTGCCCGCCGTTTATCTCGCCGGCGCCCTGTCCCCCATCCGCATTCTCATATATTCATCCATCTGCTCATTTCTATCCATAGGTCCCCCCCTGCGGTCCATAGGATTAAGGGGCACATTCTTCTGAAGTCCCTGGAAACCTGTTGAACTCCAGGCGCGGAAAGGCTCTTTGGCCTTTTTCTCAAACCCCTTCAGTTCGGCATATTTCAAACGGACCTCTTCGGGCCAATACATCTGTTTTGCAGGCAATCTGTCGATAACAAATCCATCATAACTGAAAAGAATATCGAAATACTGCCTTGGCTGAATGGTCTTTTCTCCAAACCAGTCATTCATTGTCATCATATCTACTATAATAGCGCCTGTGGTATAATCGAGAGTTTCGGGAATTTTTGCGCCTGATTCTTTATCTTTGTCACTGGCCTCTATTTTTGCGGGTTTGCCTATCATGTCCCCGCGCTTTACCATAAACTGCTCGCCATACCAGTAGCCCAGGGCATATTTGCAAACCTGCACTTCAACAGCTTTTGCCGCTTCCTGCACATTTACCGGGAAGAAGTATAATTTTCTTGGTATTTCTATCTCATCTGTTGGTTCTGAAAAATCGCTCCACAATACAACCTTGCTGCCTGCAGAAGCATCTTCATCCATTATCTGGCCTGTTCCCGCCACAGGATTAAAGATGCCGAAACGGATGCGGTATCGGTAAATATCACCTGCCTCAACCGTATCATCATGTGCCCAAAATGTCACCGACTCGCGCAAAGTGCTTATATCTTTCTTCGTAAGAACAATTTTTTTGAGCTCTTCATTAATGCTTGCTTCTGTAACAGTTGACTTGACTATTTTCTTTTGTTCGGCAGTTGATGTCTCGGTCCGCCGGTCATTTCTGTCTGTCCTTACGGTCGTTGTTCTCGAAGAGTTTCGGCTGTCCATTCCGGGCCCTCTGGCCGGTGTCGCTGCCCCGCCGCGTCCGGCCGTGCTGCCCCCGCGACCAGCCGCGCCGCCGCCGCCTGCTGTGCGGCTGCCATTTCGTCCTGTTGTGCCGCGGCCGCGATCTCCAATAGTCCGGTCTTCACGTGCGGGACGGTCTTCTCTGCCAGTCCGCAGCGAAGTCCTGTCACGTTCTTCAGCCGTTCTGGTCTCTCGTTCTGTTGCAAGAGTATCACGGCGATCCTGGGCTTCCTGTTCCCGCCTGAACGCTAAAAATTTTCTATGCAGTGCCGGCGGCAGCCAGTCCTCTTCAGCGGATGCTATCTTATAGCTATCCGGCTGCAGCAAATTGATTTGCGTCTTCTGGTCTGCGAATTTTGCAAGCTGAACCATAACTCCGCCCATCGGCAGTTCATTAACATCTTCTATCATCTTTTCATCTTTTTTGGGATCTATCTTTAAACGATCCACATCTTCCCATGGCCCCCACTGATCGTCATTACCAAGCCTCTGCCGCTGAAGCTGAACACCCGCGAATACCGGCTTAGCCAGACTCGAATCACGCCATCCCTGCGGCACTTCCTTTCCCGCAAAGCATTCCTGGAAGCTGTCCGCAATCTTTGACATATCAAAATTCGCCGAAACACTAACTAAATCGAGGTCATTGGGTTCATATGTATCTTCCATTAAGGCGTTTTCCAAAGTTACCGGGACTTTAGGAATATAGGCCGCTGCTCTTATGTGCTCTATGTCAACGTCATTGACTTGGCCAATAACAGGCATTCGGTATTTTTTATCAACACTCGTTTCCGCCGCGCTCGGCACCGGCCAGATAATATTTAAGTTTTTATCAATGACGGAATTCATTTTTGCCAGAAAGCTGATGCTTTGAGGAACGTATGCAGGTTTCAAAACCGGCTCTCGTCCGAGACGGTCTTTTAATTTCTCTGATTGCTCCGCTATGTATATATCAAGCTGTCCGGGACGGAATTTCTGATTATCATAAGGAATCTCGTTGGGACCCCGCAGCACAAACGCATAAAAAATATACGCGGCTATCAGGCCGCTTATTATCAGCACTGCCTTTTCTATATGCGCTTCTATAAAATTGCTTTGTTTTTTAATCATATTTTAACTTGTCCTTAATCCCACGAAGTTCCAACACAACAATAAACAATATATCTTCTTCGCAGCTTAGCCGGCGGGTTTTGCGTCAGGATTTTTTACCGAATCCGGCTTTATCTCATCATAACCTTTTTTGTTAAATATATACTCGCAAACCAGTTCGAGCTCGACAATCGAATCATTTCCATATCTGTAATATTGATGCTCGGCATTTGATATGGAACTTAGCGGCTTTACCCTGCTTTCCAAAATCGTTATCTGATTGTGCTTTAAAACTTTTGCGGGTTCCTGTCCGTTAAATCCCATAAACTTATGCTCTTTTGCGCTGCATAATTCGCGCATAAAAGGTATTATCGCTTTGCTGCTCAATACAACAACCGCACTGAAATGAACTACGTCAATATCTTCATTGCATACGCGCTTGGTGAACGATTCAGTAAGTTGTTCATCAGGCTTACTAACATATTTCGGTCGATCCTGAAGTCCTTTGCCCCCCGTCCCTCCCGATCCAAATAAACCATCAGGCGTGCTAAAGCCGACACGCTCCACACGTTTTACAGGAGAACTGATAACACTGCTTGAACCGGCATTCATAGTCCCAACTGTCGAAAATACATCCTCAATTACCCAGTAACTTATCTGCCAAAACCAGCAATCTTTGATGCTGTCGGGCATATTTGTATATTGATATGATTTCCAGAAATCATATCCGCTGACGCCATCGGCATTGGCGTAAACCGAAAATAATTTTGCTTTGGCCATGCAGATATCATCCATAACTCTCGATGATACCTCGCTGGTCTGCGTCGTCAATCTTGCAAATCCGGGATTGCTTACGGTCTTTTGCGCCGTCTCTATCTCTTCTTTGCTCGGACAATCTCCGCCATTAATCTTCGTAATTAATCCCTCGATCTGGGAACGATACTTCACGCCGAATCGTGTAAACAATAATGTAGAGGTATCCTTCGGCGCGGGAAATATATCATAACTTAAAAGTTCTCTTTTAGTGCTTTGTATCGATAATTGCCTTATCTTGTTGGCATCTTCCTGGAACGCCTCCTGATAACGCCGTTCTACATCCGCCTGACCTGCGGCTGGCGAAGTTTTCAGCAGCCCTTTTATCTGATTGCCCATTGGCACGCTTTCCTTGTCGGCTTTTTGTTTCAATCCGCTGCCCATAATCAGTGCCGCTCCCAAAACACCGGCGCATGCCAATAGTATAATTCCAGGCCATACTAATACCGACAGCACTCGCAGTCCTTTAAGGGTGCCGAAAATCTTAAGCAAATCCTTTAAATTGATTTTGGATAAATCTAAATTGAAATTAATTTTGCCCATTCAATGTCACCATCAATATCAATGTTAAGAATTCAATTTATTTTCACTCATCATCCGGTTTTTCTCTCGACGGGGCCGCACCTCTTGTCGGCGGCGGCTCTGCGGGCGCGCGTCCTGCCCCGTCTGGTGCTGCGTCCGGCGCGCTTTCCTGCGGAGCTGCCGTGTCTAAATCTTTCCACTTCAGCTTAAAATTCAACACAAACCAGTGATCATTAATTTGGGTCGCTTTCTTGCCGCCTTCATCGACAGTTATTTTGCTTATAATCTCTCCCGTCATTGGGTCTGTAAGCACATCGCCTATACCCTCTATTGTTTTACGCACTCCGATTCCCGGCGGCATTTCCGCTGCCAAATCCACTTCACCTGTCTGCAGTTCAAAATGCTGCTTTTCAGTTTTTTTATACAATTCGAACGGGCTGTTGCCGTCAAATAAACTGTCAAGATGCATAAGCCTTGTTACTAATCCCCACTTATTGGGGTCATCCTGCACCTTGGCGGGGTCAAGCAGTTCGCTGATGGTTTTATAGGGACTATACCCTGATATTGTTATGACAAATCCGCGTGGTGACTGCTCACCGCCCGCTGCCGTCGTCTGCGGCGCTCCGAATCTGCCCCTTATCCCCGGTGAATATCTGCCTGCAGGGCCTCCCCTGCCTGGCGGTGCTCCACGTCCTCCGCCTCCTCTCATCATCATCATATCTCTCATCTGGCCGGCACTTCCGGAACCTTCTCCTGTATCCCTAGTATCTAGACCTTTTTCGAAACCCATTGTCCCGAACTGGCCCAGGCCGACATCAAGGGTATAATAAATGGTCATGCCGGTAACGAAAATCTGTTCGCGCTCTTGGCGATTTGGAAATTTCTCTTTTATTGTCTCGGCTTGTCCCTCAGCAAAGGCTTTATAAAGTTCTGCCTGCTGGGGGTTGCTCTTGGCGTTCGGCAGTGTTTCGATAAGCTTTTGATACAACAAAGGCACCATGTCCCTGTATTTAAACAAATCAAATTCCTTTTTTATAATTGCCTCAGACTCGCTGGATTTCGCCTCTTCATTCTTAAGCTCTGTTTCAGCCTTCTGTGCGGCATTCACAACTGATTTGATTTTGTCTCTTTGTGAAACTTTCGTCGTGTAGCTTGCCCTGTCTATCATTGTCCTGGCAAATGCCATTACAGCCGCTATCAATATAAGGCACGCCGCCAGAATGAAATATTTTGTCTTGCTTGCCCAAAGCATCGACTTAGCCACGCTCTTGGGCAAAAGATTGCTTTCTATCCTGCCGATTCCAAGCGCCTGTACTCCAAGACCATACACAACACCGAAATCACAGACGCTCTCATGAAATTTTGCCGCCGAAACAGATGAACTGATCGTGACCTGTTTGAACGCGTCCGGCCGCTCTATCGGCATTTGCAATGTCTGCTGAAGATACTGAAGCAGCCCGCGCATCTTTGTCCCGCCGCCCATAGCCACGACCCTCGCCAGTTTCACATTCGGATGCGAGCTTGTATAAAAACCTATCGAACGCTGAATCTCAGATGCCAAATCTGTAAACACCGGCTTCATTGCCTGTAAGATTTGTCTGGCGTATTTGCTCATCGGCGCGGTGCGTTTGAGCTTCTCGGCCTTTTCGAAATTCAGCTTGAATGTATCCGCTATCGCCTTTGTGAAGGCATTGCCTCCCATGGCTATCGTCCGCTGCCAAACATCCGATTTAGTGCAAACCACAAGGTCAGTCGTTTCTGCCCCGATATTGAGCACAACTGTCGCCTGCGTATCGGACTTCATAAAGTCAGGCCTGTCGAAGTATATATAATTATAAAGCGCCATAGGCGCTATCTGAACACATGTGACCTCAAGTTCTTCCCTGCTGAAATGCTCCAACTCCGCTATTACCACATCATTTTTTATCGCGAATATCCCCACCTTTGCCTCATTGGCTCCGCCTTCCGACATCATCTGCCAGTCCCATGCAACCTCGTTGATATCGAATGGGATTTGCTGGCTTGCTTCGAACTTTACGATTTCAGGTATCCGCTTTTGCTCAACGGGCGGCAAGTTTACAAAACGTGCGAAACTGTTTGAACTGGGCACCGCCACAATGATTTCATCTTTACCTAAATCATTTTGCTGCACGAACTGGCGAAGTGATATCGCGATGAGTTCCTGTTTTTCCAGGTCTTTTAACCCTGAACCCGCAAGGACCTTGCCGTGCGAAATATTATCAAAGCCGGTGACCTCGAGCGTTCCGGATTCGTTGCTTAATCGAAGTGCCTTAAGTGAAGTGTTCCCGATATCGATGGCCCAGACCGACCCGATTTTTTCCGCCATAAACTACGCCTCCTGCCTCGCTAAAGCGAGGCTTTTTTCAGGCTGCTGCTAATGCAAAACGTAATTAGTATAACACAAAGAAATATATTATTATAGGAACTATGAGAACTTTTTCCATATATACGCTTGGCTGCAAAGTCAATCAATATGAAAGTGCCCAGATAGCTCAATTCCTGGAACAATTGGGACTGTCGATGGCCCCATCAGGCGAGCAGCCGGATTTATGCATCATCAATACTTGCTGCGTGACGGCCACCGCCTCAGCCAAGAGCAGGCAATATATACAAAGAGCGCTAAAAGCAAATCCTGCCGGCGTAAGGATTGTCTGCGGATGTCTGCCGGCCATAAACAGCCGGGAAAATCCCCCGTACGACGGCAATAATCTTCATATCATTAGCAGCCGAGATGACTTGGCACAAAGAATTGCCCATATCGTCGCTAACCCTTATATTAAAGCAGAAAACGCCACAAAAATCAAGGATGGAATCGCTAAATCCGCCAAATATCCCAAATTACCACAATTGTCATCGTTCAAAGGCCATACAAGGGCATTTCTTAAGGTGCAGGATGGATGTGATGGCTCCTGCACTTACTGTATAGTACCAAAAGTCAGACCTGTTGTTCAAAGTAAGCCCATCGAAGAGGCCATAGCGGAGGCCAAGGCCCTGATCGCCTCCGGCCACAAAGAAATCGTCGTCACCGGCGTCAACCTCGGCTCCTACGGCCGCAACACAACCCGTAGGGGCGGACCTATGTGTCCGCCCAATTCGCCATTCGTGAATTTATTGGAAAACCTGGCAAAAATCCCCGGCCTTGCCCGCATCCGCCTCTCCTCTCTCGACCCCGGCGATATCACCGATGAATTACTTGATATCTTTTGCAAATATAAAAACATCATGCCTCATATCCATCTGTCCGTTCAATCCGGCTCATCGGCAACTTTGAAACGGATGTGCCGGCCGTATGATGCCGATGAACTTCGTGCCAAAATTAAATTGATAAAAAATCGCCTTGACCATCCTGCCGTTACCTGTGACATCATCGTTGGCTTCCCCGGCGAAACAGATGAAGATTTCCAAGAGACTCTCGAACTTTCCAAATCGGCCGGCTTTTCCAAAATCCACGTCTTCCCATTTTCTATTCGTTCCGGCACCCCGGCCGCAAAATTGAAAGACCGTGTCCCTTCCAATATTATTAAATCCCGCGCCCAAACCTTGCGCCAGCTCAGCGACGACCTCGGCCGCAAATTCCGCGAACAGTTCATTGGCCAAACCTGTGAGGTTTTGATCGAATCCTCATCCCCTCCCTCCGGCCGCTGCGAAAGATACTTCATCGTAAAATTAAAAAATGATAAACCTTTTAAAAAAAATGAAATTGTCACCATCAAGATTACAGCTAATAAAAAAGAATGGCCCGAAGGGGAAATAGATAATAAAATATAATCACTTTTTTAAGGTTAGAAAAGAGAGTAAATCTGGATTTTTGATTATGACAAATTATTATTCTTTTCACGCGGAAATAGGTTTAATTTGCGGCAGCTTAGTTATTGTTTTCTCGTTGACTTCTGGATTAATTTCACGTGCCCTAAAGCTTTCGAATCCTTTATTAAAGATATTGTTAATAATAGTTTCTACTCTTATTTATGTTTACCTTTGTGGCATCGCAGGAATTGCAGTTTTAAAAACCGATGTTTTAGGTTTTAGATGGCTTTGGGGAGTAATAGGCTTAGGGATATTATTGATTCCAGTTCAGTCTGTTGTTTTATTCGTTTTTAAAGAACTTCTCGATAAAAAATTATTAATTTTAATTTTTATAGTATGCATTATAGAAGTTGCATATATGCTTATTCTTTCTTACCTCTCCAAACTCGCAGGCTGTGGGTGGTAAATGGCTAAATCCTTGTGGCCCCCAAAAAAATTCTTCCCACTTTTAAAAATAATTTTTATTCCTTGTCCCCTAAGAGCTTACAGAATTTCCTCCCAAAAAATCGGTGTTCATAACTCCTTATTTTCCTCGTTTTCCGCCCTATATATAGAGCGGCTGTGTTTGAGCTCAACTGTTTTTTTAAGTATTTTCGGGACGCCATAAGGTTTGATTCCGAATCATAGTGTTAAGGATTGTGAGTAGTTTTCGCATACAGGCGGTG
>Ga0105091_10000033_pt1 | contig 43660 bp, 62 predicted proteins | sample PPLLak1March2015_FD_87022 | JGI IMG/M metagenome (GOLD analysis project Ga0105091, IMG submission 87022) | Freshwater sediment microbial communities from Prairie Pothole Lake near Jamestown, North Dakota, USA - PPLs Lake P7 Core (1) Depth... | ecosystem: Environmental > Aquatic > Freshwater >... | reverse complement strand
TCCTAAAAATTTCCCCGGGGGGTCATATTCTGGGATGTTTCCGGGGGCAGTGTCCAAGGAAGGAGTCGAATGAGTAGCAAAGTCATCGTCCACAAAAGTCGAACCAATGTAATCGGTGTGAGCATGGGAATGGACGTCTCTGGCGATACGATCACGAGTGAAATTCGTTCGGAGCCTGACATAGAAGCTCCTCTAATTGCCACATGGGAAGTCTCCTTCAAGACCGACGGTACTGATGGTGAACTTATTCTCATTATCGACGATCTGGAGTCAGGACAGATCAAAGCTAACAGCGGCTACATGGATCTCAAGCGAATAGTTGATGGAGAACCTCTAGCGGTTTTTGACACCCCACTCGAGGTCAGCTTCCGAGGCTCGGTGACCGCGTGAGTGAGATCAATGTAATTTCCCGAACTCAACACATCATAATCGATCCCGCGTCCACCACAGTCCAAGTCATCAACGGCGCTCCTCGAGGCGCAGTCCCTGAGAGTGGCCTTCCAGTAGCTTCGGGTCTATCCCACAGAGGAACTGCCACAACGACCGTTGTTGTAGGCGCCAGCGGGACGAACATCCTCCTCGATCCAACCGCGGGTCAAATTCAAAAGGTTGGAACCGACGTAGAGATCGTGAACGCTGGTGCAGCCACTTATCAAATGCGCGTCAAACAAACAGGTCTGTACCACGTCTCCGGATGTATCCGCGTTAGTGGAGTGGCTCCGGCTGCAGGATGTTTGATGGGAATACGAGTCAACGGAAATGCAGTCCTTAGAGCGACTTGGCCTTCGGTTGCGTACGCGTCCTCCAACTGTGGCGGGCCACTGTATCTCAACCGAGATGATCTGGTTTCGATGTTCGGTTATTCAACCTCAGGTAACATAGCCATAGACCCGGTCACTCAATCGTCAATCGATCCGTATTCCCCAAGGCTTGATGTCTGGCGTGTCTCTACAGTTCAATTGATCTGATACTTGAAAGGAGACTAGATGCCTCGTGGCCGTAAGCCAGCCCGTAGGCCAGCTACCACAGATGAGAATCGTGAGAATCAATTAGTCTCCTTGGCGATAGATCTGGCTGAACGGCAACTCACAGAGGGTACTGCGTCCGCGCAAGTCATCACGCATTACCTGAAATTGGGTTCCACAAGGGAACGGCTTGAGCAAGAGCGTCTGGGGAGGGAAAATGAACTTCTTGGCGCTCGAGTCAGTGCGATGGAGTCCGCGAAGAAGATCGAAGAGCTATATGGCGCGGCTCTAGATGCAATGCGTTCATATGCTGGGCGAGAAGTCCAAGATATGGACGAAGATTATGACGACTAAGTGTTATTCGAAACTAAAACGACTTGAGACGTTTGATGAGAGACTTGAGTATCTCCGATTATTTGCGGATGTCGGACGGAGTACTTTTGGCTTTGATCGCTATATTAATCAGCGTTTTTATACCTCATATGAGTGGAAAAGGGCCCGACAAGAGGTTATTGTACGCGATAGTGGGTGTGACTTGGGCGTGCGTGGTTTTGAAATTCACTCTGATCTTCTTATTCATCATATCAACCCGATAGATGTAGACGACATTCTTCACGGAGAAGAGTGGATCTTTGACCCTGAATATCTCATTACAACCACACAAAGAACGCACAATAAGATTCATTTCGGAGACGATAGGGAGGGTCCAAAGGTAGTTCTCTCTCGTTCACGAGACGATACCAAGCTTTGGTAGGAGAGGATATGGAAGAAAGCATTTTAAAGAGCACTAAAAAGATTCTTGGTCTCGAAGCGGACTACACTCCGTTTGATTTGGATATTATCACGCATATTAATGCGACTTTCTCCATCCTCAATCAGCTTGGTGTCGGTCCTGAGGCAAGTTTCTTCATCGAAGACGATACCGCCGTGTGGTCGGACTTCGGTGTTCCTGAAAACCAGCTTCACCTTGTCAAGACGTACGTTTACTTGAAGGTTCGTCTTGTATTTGATCCCCCCGCTACGTCTTACTTGATCAATGCTGTCACTGAGCAGATCAAGGAATACGAGTGGCGGCTCAATGTGTTCCGTGAGTACGAACTCTACCCGCCAGAGGAGGTGATCTATCTAAATGCAGACCGCGCCAGAAGTAGCCGCGTTTATCGAGCACTACGGCACCAAAGGGATGAAGTGGGGCGTCCGTAAGAAGCGGGCACCACTCAAGACGAGTAGCGATTACAAGAAAACTGCTCCTCTTCGCAAGCGGAAGACGCCTGAGCTGACGAACAAGCAACTCAAGGCTGTTAACGAACGAATTAATCTTGAGCAAAACTATAATCGGATGAATCCAAGTACGGTAAAGCGTGGAACAGTAGCCGCCGCGTCAATTCTTGCCACCGCGCAGATTGGCGTCACGGCTTACAACATGCTTAACAGCCCCGCAGCAAAGGCAGCAAAGGCAAACGCCAAGCGTGCTTTGAAGACTCAACCAAGACGAGGACAGCAACAGTTATTCTTCTGAGTTAGGAGGAGACCGTGGTTCTGTCAAACACTGCAACACCTATGTACTACGGTCAATTCCGGCAATCAGTTCTGCGCGGAGAGATTCCCGTCAATAGGGAAATCTCCATGGAGATGAATAGGATTGACGAACTCATTGCAAACCCAAACATCTTCTATGACGATCAAGCGATTACTGGTTTTATCCAGTATTGTGAGTTCGAACTCACTCTTACTGATGGCAGTGATCTACATCTACTTGACTCGTTCAAACTCTGGGCGGAACAAATCTTCGGATGGTACTTCTTTGTCGAGAGAAGCGTCTATGAGCCTAATACTAACGGGCGAGGTGGACACTACGTCACCAAGTCCATCAAGAAGAGGCTCGTCACAAAGCAATATCTCATCGTTGCAAGAGGCGCGGCTAAGTCGATGTATGCATCCTGCATACAGGCCTTCTTCTTAAACGTAGACACAGAGACTACGCATCAGATCACAACCGCGCCCACCATGAAGCAAGCGGACGAGGTGATGTCGCCCTTCAGGACTGCAATCATCCGGTCGAGGGGGCCTTTGTTTAGGTTCCTGACTGAGGGATCATTGCAGAACACCACGGGATCACGCGCCCAGAGAGTGAAGCTGGCCTCCACTAAGAAGGGGGTGGAGAACTTTCTCACCGGCTCGCTTCTCGAAGTTCGTCCTATGACGATCAACAAGCTTCAGGGTCTAAGGCCAAAGGTCTCGACGATCGACGAATGGTTGTCCGGCGACATCAGAGAGGATGTGGTCGGCGCAATTGAGCAAGGCGCGTCGAAGCTCGAGGACTATCTGATCGTTGCGACGAGTTCAGAAGGTACGATCCGAAACGGTTCCGGTGACACCGTCAAAATGGAACTTGCGAGCATCCTTCGAGGAGATTACCAAGCGCCTCACATTTCGATCTGGCATTACAAGCTGGATGAGATCGAAGAAGTAAGCCATCCAGAGGTTTGGCTGAAGGCCAATCCAAACTTAGGCAAGACGGTTACCTATGATGTTTACCAGCTCGATGTGGAGAGGGCCGAAAAGGCCCCCGCTTCTCGTAATGACATTCTTGCAAAACGATTTGGTATTCCTATGGAAGGGTTCACGTACTTCTTCACGTACGAAGAAACCATTCCACATCGACCGAGAGAGTTCTGGGGTCTTCCGTGCGCGCTTGGAGCGGACCTCTCACAAGGAGACGACTTCTGTGCGTTTACGTTGCTCTTTCCGTTTGCAAATTACTCGTTCGGAGTCAAGACCAGAAGTTACATCACTACCTTGACTCTCTACAAACTTCCAGGTGCCATGAGAACTAAGTATGAAGAGTTCATTGGAGAGGGAAGTTTGCACGTGCTCGAGGGAACTGTCCTTGACATGATGGAAGTTTACGAAGATCTTGATGCATTCATTCGTCAAAACCAGTACGATGTTCGATGTTTTGGCTTCGACCCATACAACGCCAAGGAATTCGTCACCAGATGGGAGCAAGAGAACGGCCCATACGGAATCGAAAAGGTTATTCAAGGCGCAAGGACAGAATCGGTTCCACTTGGCGAACTAAAGATTCTATCCGAAGAAAGAAAGCTAATCTTCGATCAAGAACTAATGTCATTTGCGATGGGAAACGCCGTTACACTTGAAGATACTAATGGAAACCGTAAACTTCTAAAGAAACGAGCTGACGAAAAGATTGACAACGTCTCGGCCATGATGGACGCATACGTTGCATACAAGGCTAACAAGGAGGCGTTCGAATGACCATCACAGATGAGGATGTTTATGCATATTTAGAACATCATGGGGTTAAGGGGATGCGATGGGGTACCAGAAAGGCTGCTCCGGGCCCTACAGGACGTAAGCCGGCCGGGAAAAGCCCAATTGAAGCTGAAATAGCTAGGCGAAAGCGTAACGATCGTATCGCAACTGGCCTAGCTGTTGGCGCAATCGGCTTATTGGTCGCTAATCAAATCCTTTCATCTAATCGAAAGAAGCAACTGAAGGAAATAAGCAGGCAGGCAACGCGGCAAAGTTTGAACAATGCGTCAAAAGCAAGCCAGCTATTTGGGGCATATAAAAAGACCCCCATGACACAAGTTGTGAGGACTGGTTTCGCGGTTGATACAGCAGGATCAGCTGCGCCAATCCTAAGAAGGATCAGCGCTCGGCCAGGGAGGTGATTCGTGCCACTTATTGATCAGTTGAAGAAAGCTTGGAATGCATTTCGCAATAATCCGACCGATATCAACGATTCTTTGGATTATACTACCCCATATTATGGTGGAGTATCACCTTCTAGACCCCGATATCAGCTGTATAACGAACGATCAATCATATCCTCGGTTTATACTACCTTAAGTGTCGATGTCTCTGGGCTTCCTCTGAAGCACATCAGAGTTGACAAAGATGGTCGATATCTTGAGGATATGGCTACTCATTTGAACGAATGTCTTGTCTGGGAGCCCAATTTAGACCAATCTCCAAGGGCATTTCTTCAAGATATTGCCATGACGTTGTTCGACAAGGGTGTTGCTGCCATTGTCCCTGTCGATACGTCAAGAGATCCACAGACCAACCTACTTTATGACATTTATAGCCTTCGTGTTGGGGACATCGTCACTTGGTATCCAAAGCATGTAAGAGTTAATGTTTACAATGAGAATGAAGGCCGTCGAAAGGAGGTAACGCTCGAAAAGCGCAGTGTGGCCATCATCGAGAACCCGTTGTATTCGGTTATGAACGAGCCGAATTCAACTTTGCAACGGTTGATCAGGAAGCTTGGTCTTCTGGACGCTGTTGATGAGCAATCGGGTTCGGGGAAGCTGGATCTAATCATTCAGTTGCCCTACGTCATCAAGTCTGAGGCCAGGCGTCAACAAGCTGAGCAAAGACGAGAGGACATCGAGTTCCAGCTTAAGGGTAGTCAGTACGGAATTGCCTATACGGATGGAACCGAGAAGATCACACAGCTTAATCGACCTGCTGAGAACAATCTCTTAAAGCAAGTTGAGTATCTAACCAATCTGTTGTACAGCCAGCTGGGTCTAACCCCAGAAGTTATGGACGGCACCGCGGACGAGGATGCCATGGTGCTCTACTACAGCAGGACGATCGAGCCAATCCTCGATGCCATTGTTCAAGCCATGCAAAGAGCGTTCCTTGGGCCCATGGGTTCGCTTGGTGATCAACGAATTAAGTACTTCCGGGATCCGTTCAAGTTGGTTCCGGTTAAAGACATTGCTGAGATTGCTGATAAGTTCACTCGTAATGAGATTCTGTCGGCCAATGAGATCAGAACGAGTTTGGGTATCAAGCCATCGTCTGATCCAAAGGCAGATCAGCTAGTTAACAGCAACATGCCGCAACCAGAACCTCAGCCTGCATTAGCATCAGCTCCGGGGCCTCTAGCTTTAGAAAGGGCAAGTCAAAATGGAACCTGATTTCAGTGGTTACGCCACCAAGGCAGGACTCCAGTGCTCTGACGGTCGAACCATCATGCCTGGTGCATTCAAGCACCAAGACAAGGCACGGGTTCCGCTCGTCTGGCAGCACGGTCACACTGACCCGGAGAACGTTCTTGGGCACACGATCCTGGAGAACCGTGAGGACGGCGTCTTCGCCTACGGTTACTTCAACGGAACGGGGAAGGCTGCTCACGCCAAGGGACTTCTCGAGCATGGCGACATCACCATGTTGTCCATCTGGGCGAACGAGTTGATCGAGCGTTCGGGCCGGGTCATCCACGGAGCAATTCGAGAGGTGAGCCTTGTTCTCTCCGGAGCCAATCCTGGCGCGCTCATCGAGAGTGTTCGGATTCGTCACAGCGACGGCGAAGACGAGACGTTGGAAGACGAGGCCATTATCTATACCGGTCTCGAGCTTCACCATGCCGACGGTGAGGCTGATCCGCCAGCTGATGAGGGCGATGGCGAGACCATTCAAGATGTTTATGATTCAATGAATGAGAAGCAGAAGCAAGTCCTTCATTACATGCTGGGCCAGGCGTTGAATGAAGCTGACGGCGAAGAAATGCAACAAGGTAATCTCGATGATCAGACCGAAGAGAACGATAAGGAAGGGACCGGAATGACCCGCAACGTCTTTGAGACTGGTGCTCCGAAGGACGAATCAAAGCCAGTTCTCTCTCACAGCGACATGCAGGCGATCGTTGCCGACGCGTCCAAGCTGGGATCCCTGAAGGCTGCGGTTGAGGGTTATGCCCTTTCTCACGGCATCAACCAGATCGACACCCTCTTCCCTGAGGCCCAGGCGCTCACCTCGGCTCCGGAGTTCTTCACGCGTCGTACCGAGTGGGTCAACTCGGTTCTCAACGGAGCGCGGAAGAGCCCTTTCAGCCGGGTGAAGACCCACTGGGCTGATCTCACGTACGACGATGCGCGTGCGAAGGGTTACATCACCGGCGAAGAGAAGCAGGAGGAGTTCTACGGAACTGCTCGCCGGGAGACCAACCCGCAGACCATCTACAAGAAGCAGAAGCTCGATCGGGATGACATCCTCGACATCACCGACTTCGACGTCGTCGCCTGGATGAAGGGCGAGATGCGGCTGATGCTCGACGAAGAGATCGCCCGCGCCGTACTCCTCGGCGATGGTCGTACCGTTCCGGATCCGGACAAGATCTTGGAGGATCGCATCCGTCCGATCGCCAAGGATGACCCGCTGTTCGTCATGCAGATCCTTGTGGACTTCGCCGCGGGTGACATCTCGGACTTCGTCGACGCGGTCATCCAGTGGCGCTCGCAGTACCGCGGAACTGGCACACCCACGTTGTACACCAGTGAGCGTCTTCTCGCTCAGGTCATGATGCTGAAGGACACGCTTGGTCGAAGGATCTACAGCGGTCTCGATCAGTTCGCTTCAGAGATCCGAGTCGCCGCGGTCGTTCCGGTCGATGTCTTCGACCCTGCCGCTGGTCAGCCTCAGGCGATCATCGTGAACATGAACGACTACGTCATCGGCTCCGACAAGGGCGGTTCGGTCGCGCTGTTCGATGACTTCGACATCGACTACAACCAGTACAAGTACCTGATCGAAACCCGCCTCTCGGGCGCGCTCGTGAAGCTCAAGTCGGCGATGGTCTTCAAGCAGGGTACGTTCGTCGCGCCTCCTGGTGGAACCACTCACATCATCGTCCCCGAGCCCCCGAACGCTCGTCAGAGTGTCCCGCCGGTCCATGGATCGCTCCCCGATGATGCCGTTGTCGGAACGGCTTCCGCGCCCGCGCCCGAGGGAAGGACAACTAGAAGGTCTGCTGAGTAGCATCTGATAAAAGGAGTCTGATGGCCAGATTCAAAGGAGAAGTTGGTTACGGTAATTCTGTAGAAACTCCTCCTAATTCTGGCGTCTGGGTGGATACTATTGAAGAAAAGGCATATTTCGGCGATGTGATCCGTAACACAAGGAAAGCAGAGTCGGGAGAAAGCCTAAACGATGATCTTGTTGTCAATAATTCAATCACCATAGTCGCTGATCAATTTGCCATTGATCACTTCTTCAAGATCAAGTATGTTCGATGGATGCAGGTTCTCTGGACCGTGACAAATGTTGAAGTAAAGACCCCCCGTCTCATTCTTAGCCTTGGGAGCATTTACAATGGCCCAACGCCTTGAGCTTCAGACGGTTTTCGTAGGAATTCTGGGGTCGCCTAATGTATATTTCCAGCCTCCACCCACAATAAAGATGGAATATCCCTGTATCGTTTATCGACGCGATTATGAGTTGGCAAACCATGCCGATGACATTCCCTATAGGCGTCGAAAGCGATATTTGGTAACGGTTATTGATCGAAACCCAGATAGCGATATTCCAGACAAAGTTGCGGAGCTACCTATGTGTACATATGATCGATTTTACACAGCCGACAACTTAAACCACGACGTCTACAAGTTGTTCTTCTAAGGAGAAACGCAATGCCAGCTCTTGTTTGGGATCTTGTCGGGGAGCGCTTCTACGAAACCGGCATCGATCACGGGGTTCTGTACATTCCCGACGAGATGGGAGTGTACTCGGAAGGTGTGGCCTGGAACGGTCTTACAACCGTCACCGAATCGCCTACTGGTGCGGAGTCGAACGCTCAGTACGCGGACAATATCAAGTACCTGAACCTCATCTCGGTTGAGGAGTTTGGAGCGACGCTTGAGGCGTTCACCTACCCGGATGAGTTCGCTCAGTTCGATGGACTCGGAGTTCCAGCGCCGGGCGTGTTCGTTGGCCAACAGCCTCGCAAGACATTCGGTCTGTCGTATCGCAGCCGAGTTGGCAACGATCTCGAGGGCGATGCACTCGGCTACAAGCTTCATCTTGTCTACGGCTGCATCGCCAGTCCGTCAGAGAAGGCTTACAACACCATCAACGACTCCCCCGAGGCGATCACTTTCAGCTGGGAGATCTCAACGACTCCGGTTCCTGTAACCGGATTCAAGCCAACATCTCTCATCGTCGTCGACTCATTGGCGGTTGATCCAACGCAATTGACCGCTTTGGAAGACGAACTGTATGGTGGAACTGCCGCAGCTCGTCTACCTCTTCCGGACGAGGTTCTCGCGCTTGTCAGTGGCGGTGCTCTCGAGGCTACTGGGGCAACCGCAGGGACTCCAGGTCTGTGGACTCCAAGTGGGTCCAATCCTCCCGGATCTGTCGCGACCCTTCAGGCTTCTGGGATCGTCGCGTCGCCGAACACGGCTTGGACGACTGGTCAGTACGTCCAAACGATCACGATCGGTGCGCCAGGTCAAGCGCACTGGGATGGTTCGGCTTGGGTCGCTGGAGCTGCGACTTAGTTGATGAGAGGGTGGGAGGATGCTCAAACTTCTAATTGTTGGGACTGAATACTTTGATGATGAGACTCAAACGTTTGGTAGCGTTGGGGATTTCGAATTGGAGCTTGAGCACTCTCTTCTCTCGGTGTCAAAATGGGAGTCAAAACACCAAAAGCCGTTTCTATCGGCTACCAGTAAGACGACCCAAGAAATTCTAGATTATGTAGAAGCGATGATAACAACCCCAGATTACCCTGATGATATTATTAGTAGGTTTGATCAAAAAGTTTTGGACAAGATTAATACTTACATCGAGTCAAAAGAGTCAGCCACTACTTTTGGTTCCATGCCAGAACGTAGAGGCCGAGGCGAAACCATCACAGCAGAGCTAATCTACTATTGGATGGTAGCTTTCAACATTCCTTTCGAATGTGAGCGATGGCATCTCAATAGACTATTTGCTTTGATTCGCATTTGCAATATCAAGAATTCCAAGCCGCAGAAGACGTCTCGTCATGAGATGGCGGCTAGAAACCGTGAGTTGAATGCCAAACGAAGAGCAGAGCTAAACACCAGTGGATGATTGGAGGTTGAATGGCCACACTTGTCTGGGATCAGATCGGGCAACGTTTTTACGAAACTGGTATTAGCAAAGGCGTGTTTTATGATGACGAAGGTCATGGCTTTGCCTGGAACGGTCTTACTTCGGTAGAAGAAAGCATCAACGACACAACCCAACCAGTTCATTTCGATGGGTTGAAATTCAACGATCTTTTGACAATCGGAGATTTCTCTGCTGTTCTTCGAGCCTGGACTTACCCTGATGAATTTCTACCTTATGAGGGAATTTACGAAGAGCAGCAAGGATTCTTCGTAGCACATCAGCCAAGAAGCAAGTTTAGCTTGTGCTACAGAACCGAAGTGGGTAATGATGTCAAAGGGTTAACGCTAGGTTACAAGATTCACATTGTTTACAACCTAACTGCGCTCCCATCCCAAAAAAGTTATCAAACGATGTCTCTCGATACCGAGCCATTGGAATTCGAGTGGACCGTTACCGCAATTCCTGAGTATATTGAAAATTGGCGTCCGACCGCGCACATCATTTTCGACAGTCGTAGGATGGATCCTTGGCTGTTGGAAGATCTTGAAGGAATTATTTATGGAGATGAAGATAGCGACGCCCGTCTTCCATCATTGAAGGGCCTTGCTACTTTCATTCGAAAGTGGGATCGCCTTATTATTACAGATCATGGCGACGGTACGTGGAGCGCAGAATCTCCTCGTGAGGGTCAGATCGTCATGCTTGACGACACAACCTTCGAAATTACAGCCGATACTGCCGTATATTTGGATCCAGACACGTATGAAATCAGCAGTAGCGACAAGAACGAGGAGGATATATGGCTACCGTAACCAGTTTTACCGCCGAACGGATGCTTGTAATCGAGAATGAAACTGTCGTCGATGGCGAAGTACAAGGCGACAACCTAATTCTTCTCACTCGAGAAGGCACTCCGATCGATGCCGGCAATGTTCGAGGGTTGACAGGTCCTCCAGGCCCTTCTGGAACCATCGGGTCAGTCAACGATCAAGCGACATCGGCTGTTTACGCCCCCCGTATCTTCGCCACAAAGGCTGCACTGGATGCAGGATGGCCAACCGCCCCAATCGGGGCCTATGCTGTCACCACAGATACAGAGACCCTTTGGCAAAAGAACTCTAGTGGCTGGTTTGTGTTTAATATTGCTCGTATATATGTGTCTTCTGCCGATCTTGCTGCACGTTGGCCCGGCCCTCCTGAGGGTGCGAGAGCCGTTACCATAGATGGCGACGTATCTTGGTACAAGGCCCCTGCCGGCTGGAATATTGATAACGGCGTTCGTGTCTTTGCAAATCCAACCGAGAGAGATGCGCGTTGGCCTTCTCCGCCAAATGGCTCGTATTGCGTCACGCTCGATCTGAACGCTGTGTGGCAGAGAATTGGAAACGTTTGGCAGCCTCCTCCTGGAACGATGGTTTATACCACAAGCTTTGCAATTCCAGATATAGCCACAGGAGCAATTTGGCCCGGTTGGGCTGCTGACATCTATCAATGGCTTCCGGCTACTCCGTTTCCGTTTCCTGTTAGAATTCAGGCATTGGTTAGTTTTAGCGCGGGGTATGGCGCCGACTGGATTTCTTGGTATTCGCAACTGATTCCACGCGTTGGAGGAGCTGATTCTCCAGCTGTTAATGACGCTGCTGGGCAGGCCGTATGGTCCAGTAGCAGTCTTATACATGGGTGGAACGTTCCCGCCGGTGGCAACATGGGGTTCAATCACTGGTTCGTTGCCGGGGGAATGGGTGGTAACTCTACCAACGTTCACACTGGCGGCGAAGTCACAATTCAGGCCTTCTCGAGAATCTAAGGAGTCAGATGTCATACAACACCATCTTTGCGTGTGCCCATGACCAGGCCTTCATGGCAAGAGTGGAATCGGCGTGTGCCCAGGAAGGTGAAACAAATCCAAACGCGTCAATGTACAAGGTCATCTATCCTGTGTCAGTTGCCTCTGACGTCGAGGCTGCCTATGCCTCTGCCCTCGCTGCGCAGAATCCAAATCCGGGTGGAGACGAGTCAGTAATCACGGACCAGATGATCCTCTCCCACGTCCAGCCACTTCTTCCAGTCGTCTTCATTCCTGATCCTCCTCCTCCGGAGTAGCCATGATCAAAGTCACCTCTTCTGGTGATTTCACAAAGACTACTAAGTTCTTAACTTTCATGAAGAGCGGCAATCTGTGGAGGAACCTAGATAAGTATGGTCGGCAAGGAGTTGACGCGTTAGCTAGTGCGACGCCGGTCGATACTGGTAGAGCATCCCAGTCTTGGGGTTACCAGGTCGGCCGTCAAAATGGTAGGTATTCTATAAGCTGGTTCAACACGGACGTTGAAGGCGGCGTTAACATTGCCGTTATAGTTCAGTATGGCCACGCCACTGGAACCGGTGGATGGGTCGAAGGGCGCGATTACATCAATCCAGCAATCCGTCCGGTCTTTGATCGGATCCTTAACGACATTTGGGGGCAGGTGAGAAATGGCTAGCGTAGACGATCGCATTGTTAGGATGGAGTTTGACAATGCCGCGTTCGAGCGTAAGATTGACACTACCCTCACCAGCCTAGCAAAGCTGGAAAAGGCTTTAAAGCTAGAAGGCGCCTCCAAAGGTCTTCAGGATGTTTCTGCTTCAGCGGATAAGGTCCACTTTGGCGGAATGCACAATGCACTTGAAGGCATTAGCGGTGGCTTTCTGGCCATGGCTACCGTTGGTATTACGGCTCTAGCCAACATTACGTCTGCGGCCATGAATGCTGGCGTGCAGATTGCAAAGCATCTTTTTGGACCAATTAAAGATGGCTTCGGCGAGTACGAAACTAACCTGAACTCCATTCAGACTATTATGGCAAACACGGCGTCCAAAGGGACGACGATGGGTCAGGTCACTGATTCATTGGATAAACTTAATGAATACTCAGACAAGACCATTTATAACTTTGGTCAGATGGCCAAGAACATCGGTACATTCACGGCTGCTGGTGTAGATCTAGATAGTTCAGTTAATGCGATTAAGGGTATTGCCAACCTGGCAGCAATGTCAGGGTCTACTTCTGATCAAGCTTCTAGCGCTATGTATCAGCTTTCTCAAGCCATGGCTTCGGGATCCGTCAAGGCGCAGGACTGGATTTCAGTTGTCAATGCAGGCATGGGTGGAGAGGCTTTTCAGAGTTCTTTATATGAGTCTGCCAAGGCTCTCGGAACGCTTACTGGTGTCCCAGTTGACCAGACATTCACTGAGTGGAAGGACGCTGGGGGTAATTTCAAGGAGGCAATGTCAGAGGGTGTCTTTACGTCTGAGGTTCTTAGCACCACTCTCCAAGGTTTCACCGGAGATCTTAGTGACGCAGAGCTGGCAGCCAAGGGATTTACCGAGGCACAGATTGCTAGTATTCAGGCAACTGCTAAAACTGCTCAAAGTGCTGCTACTGAAGTAAAGACCTTCACCCAACTTATGGGAACGGTCAAGGAAGCTGTCGGCACTGGCTGGGCAGATTCCATGAAGATCATTATCGGTGATTTCGGCGAGGCCAAGCATACCTGGACGGCACTAAATACCGGAATTAGTAATTTCGTAAAGAGGAATGCAGATGCTCGTAATGAACTCCTTCAAGGATGGAAAGATCTTGGTGGTAGGGCTCAGCTAATCGAGGGATTCCACTCGGCAATCAGTAATATAGGCACGATTCTCGGTACGGTTTCCAAGGCGTTTCGCGATATTTTCCCGCCGACGACAGCGCAGCAATTATTCAATCTAACTGAAACCTTCGTTAAGTTCACCAAGGCGCTCCAGCCTAGCGAACAGACGATCCAGAGTATTACCAAGATCGCGCATGGATTCTTCTCAATTCTTGAAATTGGCTGGACGATCCTCAAGTCTGGCGTAGGATTTATCAAGGATCTTATTTCGGCATTGAGTGGCCTCGGTGGAGGAAGTTTCCTCGCAGCCGCCGGCAAGATTGGCGATTTCTTTACGAATCTAAATGAGAAATTAGTCTCCGGGGGTGCAATCAAGTCATTCTTCGAAGATCTATTTGTTGTAGCTGAAAGAGTCATAGGTATAATCGGCAAGGTTAAGGATAAGATCGTTGATTTCTTCGGTAGTCTTGGCGGAGACTCTGTTGAGGGAACTGGGACAGCAGTTGAAGCTCTTGGCGATCGTATGGAGGGTCTGGCAACCCTTGGCGATAAGCTAAAGGATGTTTGGAATGGCTTTATTGAGGGAACCAAGAAGGTTAAGGACGTAATTGCGGATATTTGGGGTGCGCTTAGCGAATTCTTTGGAACGCTAGGTTCAAAGATCGGTGACGTTCTCAGCAGCAACAACTGGGATGCCGGGCTTGACGGAATCAAGGTTGGTCTCTTCGGTGGGATCACCGCAATTCTTTACAAGTTCATGAAGGACGGTCTCAAGCTCGATTTCGGTCAATTTGGTCTGATTGACTCCATCAAGGCTACGTTCGGTGAGCTAACTGGCGTTCTTTCTGCAATGCAGCAGAACATCAAGGCCGACACCCTGATGAAGATTGCTGGCGCGATCGCGATGCTTACCGCGTCCGTTCTCGTCCTGTCTTTGATTGATGCTGACGCGCTCGCAAAGGCTCTCACCGCAATGGCGGTTGGTTTCGGTCAGCTAATGGGCGCGTTTGCCATCCTCAACAAGATGGACGCAAGTGTCAAGGCTACGGCCAACATGACGCTGATGTCCGTCGGTATGACCGCTATGGCAGGGGCTATGGTTATCCTGGCCACCGCTGTCGCTATATTGTCTCGTCTAAGTTGGGAAGAACTTGCAGTAGGCCTATCCGGTGTCACTGCAATGATGGGGATCATGGTCGGGGCGGTTCTTCTCTTGGAAGACCACACCGATGGAATGATCAAAATTGGTGCTGGTATGACGCTTATGGCTACTGCACTGGCTATCATAGCCGGAGTTGTTCAGCTATTCGCGCAAATGTCTCTCTCGGAACTAGCACAAGGTTTCGGCGCGGTCGCCGTTGGTCTAGTCATTATTGCTGCCGCACTGCAGCTCATGCCAGAGGACGCGTCCAAGCAGGGTCGAGCCCTTATATCAATTGCAACTAGTTTGACGATTCTGGCCTTCGCAATTGATAAGTACTCCAAGATGACTTGGGGTGAAATGGCCCAAGGGCTTACTGGACTGGCCGTAACGCTTGGTCTTCTTATTGCGACAATGCATCTTATGCCTGCAGATATGCCAGCAATCGGTCTTGGATTGCTAGTTGTTGCTGGCGCAATAATGGTGCTGGCTCAAGCCGTACAAGTTATGGCAAACATGAGCTGGGATGACATGATTCGAGGGCTTACGGGAATTGCCGTAACCTTGGGTCTACTCGCAGCGGCAACTTATATAATGCAGAATACGATTCTGGGTTCGCTTGCTATTACAATTGCTGCAGCGGCTTTGTTGCTTCTGGTACAAGTTGTCAAGCAGTTCGCTGACATTAGTTGGGGCGATCTACTCAAGGGTTTAGCTGGAATCGCGCTTACCCTCGGTGTTCTAGCTATTGCGGCGTTGCTCATTCAACCAGCCATTCCTGCGCTGCTCATGCTCGGTGCCGCGTTGGTGGTCATTGGTGCTGGCTTCGCCATGTTCGGTGCTGGTGCATATTTGGTTGCGCAGGCATTTGAGAAGCTAGCGAGTGTAAGTAGTGAGGGCGCTGACGCGTTCGTTCACAATCTTGAAATGATGGGTAAAGCCATACCCGCGTTTGCCAAGGGGCTGGCGCTCGGGTTTGTCGAGTTCATCAGGACAGTCGGAGAGTTCGCTCCGGAAATTATTGGCGTCTTCGTCAAGATCATTGGTGCGCTTCTAGACGCTTTGACGGGGCTTGTTCCGAAGGTTGTTAGTCTAATTATTTCCCTTCTAAAGGGTGTTATTGCGATTCTCAAGACATGGTACCCAATGCTCATTGAAGCGGGTATCGAAATCATCCTAGCACTTCTTGGAGGAATAGCTAGCGCCATTCCTAAGATCGTAGTTATAGTTGGCGAACTTATTGTGAATTTCCTGAACGCGCTAGCGGGGCTACTCGGTCCGATCATCGAAGCTGGCGTAAATCTTATCGTAGCATTTCTGGAAGGACTTACTCAGGGACTTCCCAGAATCATAGACGCGGCCGTAACCCTAGTTCTTACGATCATTCAGGCTTTGGCAGATCAACAGAACAAGATCATATCTGCCGGGCTCGATCTTCTTCTGTCGTTCTTGAAGGGCATTGCCGATAACCTTAACAAGGTAATCGACGCCGCGTTCGATATCGTCATAAAGTTCATGGAAGGCATTGCCAACAACTTGTTCCGCCTTGCTGCTACAGCGACGGATCTTGTTGTGAAGTTCATGGACGAAATCGGTAACAACGTGAGCAAGGTTACCGAAGCTGCTGGAACACTCATTACGCAAATAATGGAGGCCCTTAGCAAGGAAATCACTAAGGTTATCGATAAGGGTGTAGAGCTAGTTGAACAGTTCCTCAAGGGACTTTCAGGGAACATCGTTCGAATCGCTAACGCCGTTGGCCAGTTCATCGTCGACGTCTTGGATGGTATAGCCGCTGCTATCACAACCTATGGCGAAGAAATTCGTGGCGCCGGTATGGATATTGCCTTCGCGATCGCTGATGGAATGACATTTGGCCTCGCTTCAAAGGCAAGGGGAGTTGCTCAAGATGCCTGGGACCTTGGAAAGAAAGCGGCTGATGCAGTCGCGAGTGGTGCTGGCGTAAAATCTCCATCCAAGCTGACATTCTATGTCGGTCAAATGATGGGACAAGGTTTAAGTATTGGTATTAGAGATAGTGTTCCTGTTGTAGAAGAAAGTGCCGAACGTCTAGCTGATAAAGCCGTTAGAGCCATTGAGGCTTCTTTGACTAGAATGAGCACGGAACTTGAGACTGTATCAGAGTTCAATCCGACGGTTACGCCAGTTCTAGACTTGACTAGAGTCGCGGCTGGAGCAGCTCAGATTGGCGATTACATCGCTGCATCGTCGATAGCTCCAGGATATTCATATTCTCAAGCTAGAACCATTGCCTCTACTGCCAACGCGCAGCAGGATGATTCTGTCAACGCAGCAGCCGGATCTGGCGAAGTAGTGTTCAATCAAGTAATCAACTCACCAACACAGCTGTCCACAAGTGATATTTACAAGAATACTCGTAATCAGATCACAATGGCTAAGCAGGAGTTGAGCATTCCGTGAGAATCACAGACGTAGCTGTATACGCAGGAAGACCAGAAGGCGCGGAGGAGCTTTTTAGCTTCAGCCTCAGCAAATCCGATCCCACGGCTCAATATATGGTCCGTGAGATGACCGGAATGGATGTCGATGACCTAGTTCCAAAGTTCTATGGCTTTAGCTTGAAGAGTAAGAATAAATTCTACGACTTCGTAATGAAGCCACGCTTGGTTGTTACTAGAATCGTCCTTAACCCTCGTTTCAAGCTTGACGAGACATATTCGGACGTACGAGATAATCTGTATCGTTCTATTTCTTCTGTTCGAACTGGCGTCGTTGTTATGCACTTCAACTCGAGTGGCACGACAGTTGCTAGACTCTTTGGATTCATTACAAAGTTCGAAGTCCCATATTTCACGCCTCTTCCTGAGGTTCAAATTTCTATTCGATGTGATGATCCAATGTTCCGGGCGATAAATCCTGTTGCCTATGAACCAGCAGAGTTGAAGACAGTTAATCCGATAATCCTTGCGGACAATCTGTCAACAGCTCCGCACGGGTTTCAATTTCAGGTTACGTTCAAGGCTCCCGCAACCTCCTTCACTATTCAGGACGCACAGATCAATCCGGAATGGAATTTCCGCGTTATTCCAAGCGGCGGGTTCTTGACAGGAGATGTGCTATATTTCTCCAGTGATTACGCCAACAAGTATCTATATATAGACCGAGGCGTAACTCGTATCTACTTGGTCGATAAGATCCAACCAGAATCAATTTGGCCATTGATGTTTCCTGGAGCTACGACACTTTACTTCCTGGACATCGCAACGTTCGACTGGAACCACTTGGAATACTCGGCTGCCTACTGGGGGGTGTAATTTTGGAACTGTTCAAATACATCACGGCTCCCGGCGTTCAACCAACGATTCTTACCGAAGGTCGAATGATCAATGGCGCAACTTCAGTCATGTGGACGGAGCGATATCGCGATCCTGGTGAGTTCCAGATTGTGGCGCCGCTAAGCAGTGGATTAAGGGAGTTCCTTCCCTTAGGGACGATTATCTCTCACGTTGATACTATGGAAATCATGATTGTGGAGAATCATGAAATTACCGAAGAGGCAGCGGCCGATCCAACTTTAACTATTACAGGAAGATCGTTCGAAACATATCTTGATAATCGAATTGTCGGCATGAATCAAGTAAGAACCAGCTCGACACTTCAGGAATATGTGCTAGTGCCAAACTATATATGGGAACAAGCAATTGTGCTGATTAATGCTCACGGAATTTCTGCTCCTCAAGCAAATGACATCATTGACAATATTTGGGCAAGTTCAGGAATGCCTGTCGGATCTACTGGTGTGTATGAATCTAGAAGCATAAAACGAGTTGGCGTACATACTGCGCTTTTGGAACTATTGGCGATTGAGGATTTAGGCGTTAAGACCATTCGTCGAAACACGTTTGGTGTCGGCGTACCTACTCATTCCGCAAATTATACCTTTATCTTGATTCACAAAGGAACTGACCGGTCTTCATCTGTTATTTTCTCTTGGAAATCCGGAGATCTTGAGCAAGCAGACTATTTGTGGAGTGATAAGAGGGATAAGAACTCGGCAGTGGTCGTCGGTAGATATGTAAACGTAGCTGTGGATACTGTCGGTGTCGATAAATTCGCCCGTAGGTCCATGGTGGTCGACGGAAGCGATATTGACGGAGTTTACAACGCGCCACCAACTGGGCAAGCGTTGACAGACGTCATTACAGCGATGCAAGTGCGTGGCAGAGCAGCAATAGCCAATCAAAACCTTGTTACCATCACTAGAGCGGATTTGGCCCAAGTTTCAAAATACCAATATCGCAAGGATTTCGAAGTTGGCGACTTTATCACCGTTGACGCCAACTTTGGGCAAATTGCGAAAATGCGAATTATTGAGTATGTGGAGATAATGGACGAAAACGGCGAAACGGGGCATCCTACGCTATCTCTTCCGGGGGTGTAGACATGAACCATAGAATATATAATCTAATTAAGACATTGAATAGGATCATATTCCCCGCAAGTGGGGCTATTTACTTTGGATTGAGTCAAATCTATGCTATGCCCAACGAAAGCCAAGTTATTGGCATATTAGTTGTGCTAGCAGCCATATCCGGCCTAATTGTCCAATTTGCCTATAAGAAATACGATCCGAACGTGTTGTTCCAAGGATCGTTGGTCATATCTGAGACAATGGAAGGAAAGAAGGTATTTTCTTTGGAATTGAGTAAAACTCCAGAGGAAATAGAGCACATGGAGGCCATTACTTTCAAAGTCGTTGATGTCGCAGAATAAGCAACTCCTATAATGAGACTACGAGAGGAGAATAATGTTTGCACGTTGGAAGCGCAAGCAGTCGGTGCTCGACGAGCCAATTGCATTGGTTCTGACTCGGATGAACGAGTTTGGTCCGGAGAACGAGGAGTTTGACAACTTCGTTCGGTACCTGGACGGGTTGATGAAGATCAAGGCGGAAGAAGAGAAACGCCTGCGTCGGATTGACCCGAACACAGTACTGATCGTGGCTGGTAACATCCTCGGGATCCTGGCCATTGTCGCGTACGAGCAGAAGCATGTGATGGCTTCGAGAGCGTTGACGTTTGTGAACAAGACGGAGCCGCGTATAACCTGAAAGGGTCTCGGAAAGCTAGGGAGCTGTGGAAACATGGCTCCTGAGCTTTTTTTCTCCGCGTATAGAGCCCTCTGCTGCGTTTCTGGCTTATATTCGGTACGATTATACCCGTAATGGGGTCAAACGGCTTAGAACGGCAAATAGAGGCCTCTCAGACAAAATGCCCCTTTTCAAAGCCAAAAAATTCCCGGGGGGAAGTGTCTGAAAACCTTTCGTCAAATAAACAAGTCCTATAATGGGAGACATAATCGAAAGGATTAGGTATGCTGAGGAAGCGCAAGATCCAAGTGAATCTTGTCAAGGAGCCGAAGACCAAGCCGGGAATCGAGGAGCCGACTGGTGCTACGTTCGAGCAAAAAGCCATTATCATTGGCCGAATGCTGGAGCGGAGTATCAAGAAGCTCACGATCGCCGTCGTGGTTGTCGTGCTCGCTGACACGATCCGCAAGGTCGCAGTGGAGCAAGCATCGCAATCACCAGAGGAGTGAACCCGAGGGAGAGTCAGCAATGACTTTCCTTTTTCGTTCGTATTTTTTACAGGTCCTATAATGAGAGAGCAGTCTATCTGGCTGATAGCTAAGAGCTGATACGCTCACGCCAAAGACGTCAATGTTGGCTGATGAGTAGATAAGGACCACGAGCTACTGCTTTCTTTTTTCGTTCGTCATATTTACAGATCCTATAATGAAAGGGAGTTGAAACGGAGCCTGTCACTAGATGGCAGCCACTGACCTTTTATTTTTCTACAACCCACGGGGAGAAGATATGGTTCGACACAGCAAGGTACCAGTCCTACTAGGTTTCATGATCATATCCATGTTTGTGTTCGCACAGACCGCAAGCGCGCAGATCCCTGACGATCAACGTCCTCCGCTTGTCACGGACTACGCAACATATCCGGGAACTCCACAAGCATTTCTCACACCGGGATGTGATTTCAGTGGCGTACTTAACCCGACATTCGGTGCGCGGCTTGTTGCCACCGGTGGCTCGCAAGAATTCGGACCAGTTCCTGATCTTGCAGATCTACCTGTTCTTGGTCAAGGCGATCTAGTTCGCATGGCATGGACGGACGTCGCGCCCGAGTGTATTGGGTCCGCGGTGTCCTTCGTAGTGAAGGTTGCGCTTGGACCTTCGTTCGATCCAAACGTGGATCAGCTAACTGGACCTAATGGAGGCTACAGTGTCGAATTTCTTGTCGCCGGCCCAGGCGAAATTACTTTCCCGATGCCTGATCTTGCTAGGTTTGGCCTTGGGTGTGACTATCAGCTGGATGCTATTGTCGGAATCCCACTCCAAGACGTTGGTCCATCTGGCTCGTTCTTCTCCCATGATCTTCGTGTTCAGCAGGGGAAGGCTACAGCAGACACTCGCACGACGGTTATATCGGCTAAGAACGGGACATATCTTTCTTGTGTCGTTCCTCCTTCAACAACAATACCGACTACAACAGTTCCTCCTACAACCATCCCGCCCACAAGTGTGCCAACTACGGTTCCGAGTACGCACGCGTCAGGAACTACGGCACCGCCTGCGACGTATACGAACGTAACGAGTCCTCCGGCAACGATCGTGATTGTGCCTAAAACTCCAATAGCTCAAACCGGCTTTCCATTTCTTATTGTTATTGTGGGAGGAGTGTCGTTGATTGTTATCGGGCTCATCTTCTTGTCGGCAGCTCGTCGAAAGGATCATAGTTCGCAAAATTCACAATCCGTATAATGAGAGAGATCGAGCAAAGGAGTAATCATGAGCTGGAAGACCAAGCTGAAGGAGTATTGGGATGAGGACCCTATGCGGGTAATCGCGGTCGGCTCGGGAGCTGTTATTGCAGCTGTCGCAGTCGTGAACGCGGTGAGCCAAGCACAGAGTCGTCATGCCTACGCCAAGCAGGTCGACTACCGAGTGAGGAACCGACCTTACGACCGATGAACTTGAAGGAGGGTGCAGCAATGCACTTTCCTTTTCGTTCGTCATTTCTGCAGGTCCTATAATGAGAAGAATTCACAGTTAGTGCAAAACCCGTTCAGCGGGACACTAAGGTGCAAAACCCGTTCAGCGGGACACCGAACCTGGCAAGCACCAGGCAATGTGTGAATTCTTCTTTTTATATCTTCGTCATATTTACAAGTCTTATAGTGAGAGAAGATGAGGAACTCGTGACTGTACGGATTCCTCTCTTGGAGACGTGACTGTACGACACCAAGAGAACATCTTCTTTCACTTATCTGAGGAGGCCATGATGGAAGACGAAACCCGATTCGAGAAGATCAAGGCACATTTCTCGAAGCATAAGCACGCGTACGGTTACACCGCGTGTGGCGTGATCGTTGCTGTGCTTGGCGCGGCTGTGCTCAAGAAGCAACCATCGATCATCGTGAACAACGTGTCCCCAGTGTTCAACAACTTGGCGACGTCTTCTCTCGGAGGACATCTTCGAAAGATTGTGTACTGCCGAGAACTTGACCGATATTTCGGGTCAGTGACCGAAGCTGCGAAGAATGCCAACGTTTCGGTGCCCGTAATGTCCAAGCATTTGAACGGGCATACGGATCACGTCAACGGAGTGATCTATGAGATCGTTGCCGTAGCGACATGATCGAGAGGGAGGGCCCACATGGGCTTTCCCTTTTTGTTCGTCATTTTCGCAGGTCCTATAATGAGAGGAAGGTGAGATACGAATGAGTGGGAGCAAACCCCACCCACCTGGCGCGACGAAGAAAGGTCGCTAATCGCTGTTTTCGTTAGGCAGCGGGCCCTAGCCTCTCATTTTCTTTTACTGACAGGAGTAATCATGGAATTCATCGACCGAGTGAAGAAGCACTTCCGAGATAACGCAGATCGCTATGCGGCATTTGGTGCTGGAGCTGCGTTCGTAGGAATTGCAGTTGTTATAGTGAGAGGGCGTTATGAGACACTAGCCAATGGCGGAGTCTATGGATCGGAGACTGCAGAGACTTCGATTACCATGCGCCCTCATTCAATTTTATCTGCTCAGACAAACGTTGTGAGCGTGACAAACAACGTTGGACGAGGTTTTGATGGATATCTCGTGCGAGACATTGACACGAACAAGTACTACGCATCACAACGGGCTTACGCAAGAAAGATTGGTGTATCTGAACCAGTGATCTCCAAGTATTTTAACGGAAAGCTCCCAAATGCTGGCGGGCATCAAGCAGAACGAATTCGGCTGGAGGATGTTGCATGATTGGCGGGATGCTATTGATCGCATTTGCGTTGTACATAGCACTTGTGCTCGCTTGCACACGCGGACCTAAGAGGTGATGGACGTCGTGATTGGCGCATTAATCGGTACAATGATTGGACTTGCTGTAGGCATGTTCCTCGCTTTTATCTGGCTGCTGCATTACAATAAGCGTATTGGACAGATAGACCAGTTCAACCACGAGATAAGATTCGACGATCTGAAGGACGATAATGCTGAGCGAACTGCTAGGGACGATCACTAATTTTACGAAGCATAATTCTTCGCTTATTTCTTCCGTTGCTGCTGGTGTTGGAGTTGTAGCTACGGCATTTATGACAGGTCGAGCTTCCTACAGAGCCGCTCACGTAATCAAGAGGGATGAACAGTATAATGGAACTACCTACGACTCCCCAAGAGCCCAACTCTGGGGACGATTCAAGCTCGTCTGGACGTTTTACATTCCCCCCGTACTCCTCGGAACTTCAACGATCTTCGCCATCGCTGGAGCAAACCGGCTCGCAGCTAGGAAGATTCTCGCTGCTCAATCTCTCGTCGCGGTCTCTCAACGATCACTCGCTGAGTATCGAGACAAGATTGTTCAAGAGTTCAGTTCACGTAAGGATCAGTCCATTGTCGATAAGGTGGTCGCTGACAAGATAGCGAAAGATCCACCTCCTGCGACACTGATATCTGGTCCGGGCGCGGTCTTGTGCTGTGAATTGCTCACAATGCGATATTTTGTGAGTGATGTGGAGACATTGCGCAAGGCGATGAATGATTTGAACGCGCTATTGCTCAGGCAAGACTATGCAACGTTGGATGAGTGGTATTGGCGTATTGGTCTTCAGAACACGACACAAGCACCGCACATTGGGTGGACCTCAGACAAGTTGATGGAGTTGATATTCTCAGCGGCTTTGACTGAAGATGGCCGTCCGTGTATGGCGTTCGATTACAACTACATTCAGCCGATATAGGAGATAGATATGCTACGAATCCTGAAGCGCGTTGCATACTCCGTTGGGTTCGGAGTCTTGGTCACGAACGCGGTGTACAAGATCAAGCCAAGTTGGTACCAAGATGGCGATAAGTGGACTCTCAAGTTGATGTTCACGCCAAGGTGGACGTCTGAGTAGTACTTCGTACAAATCGCAGCCGCTATAATGAGAAGAAGGAGGGAACAAATGATTGGAATGTTTGGACGGAGCGAGGAAAACCCGCTACCGGTCATACACCAATTTATTTCTGTGGTCATAGTGGCTGTGGTTGAGTTGGCTGCTAGCATCCTGACAAAGAAGGCCTATATCAAGGCATTCAAATTCTTTTCTAAGCGGAAGCGAGGATAGATGCTTATTCGACCCATCACCTACGAGAACTTCGATGGTGAGACCGTAACAGAAAATTTCCACTTCAATCTTAGCAAGAGCGAGATTATAGAGCTTCAGGTTTCCTACAAGGAAGGCTTGGAAGCTGCTCTTGCTCGAATTGTGCGGACAGAAGATAAGAAGCAGCTTGTTGAAGAGTTCAAGCGCATTATTCTTTTGTCTTATGGTGAGAGATCTGAGGACGGGAAGAGGTTCATCAAGAATGACGAACTCAGAGAGGCGTTTTCACAGACGGCTGCATACGATTCTCTGTTCATTGAGCTTGCTACAGATGATACGGCTGCTGCGGAATTCATCAAGGGGATAATCCCGAAGGACTTTGCAAAGGAAGTAGAGAAGCAAGAGGTTGCCGTCCTAACTACCCCACAACTGTAAGGGAAGGGTATGGATTATCAGAGTAATTCGGACAAGAGCAAGGAAGAGAAGGGCGACAAGCAGATCTCCAAGGTAGTAACTGGAGAAGTAATTCGAAAGCCTGAATCCTTTGGGCGGAAGTTCAGGAACGTATTCTTCGGCGGTGACGTTAAGACTGCCGGTCGGTTTGTCGCAGCTGATGTTATTTTACCAGCCGTACGAGACTTGCTTGTGGACGCAATCGTCAATGGTGCGAAGGGCGTTATATATGGTGACTCGACGTTTCGTAGGCGCACAGCAGAGAATCGTTCGATCATTCGATACGATAATCCGGATAGAAGGGCGTTCAGAGAGCCCCGTGAGACGATAGTTAGCGGACTAACCAACACTCGTCGTGGGTTATTGCCGGATCAGCCCGCGTTTCGGCAGAGAGAAAGGTCCGAGCATCAGGATCTTATCTTGTCGAGAAGACAGGACGCCGAAGTCGTTGTCGAACGCCTGATCGACATCATCGACAAATTTGAAGTTGCTTCGTTGGCAGATCTTTATGATCTGGTTGGCCTTAGATCTACTGCAGTAGATAATAAGTGGGGCTGGACATCGTTGAACAATGTAGAGATCCGTCAAATCCGAGACGGGTACTTTATCGATCTTCCACCAGTAGAACCTATCTGAAAGGGCCGATAGATGAACAATCTTCTCATGAAGGCAGTTCCGAAAGCCATCCTCGGTACTGTTGCCAGACAGGCTCTTGTAGCTAAGAAAAACTCTCCTCATATCTTCTTTGGGCTCGGCGTGGTTGGGACGCTTGCGAGCACGGTCCTGGCTTGCCGCGCAACGATGAAGCTCCCGCAGAAGCTCGAGGAGATCAACAAGGAAATTGAGGAGAACAAGCTCCTTCGTGAACTTCCGGCAGATCGTGAAAGCCCGGAGGCTCATCTTGAGGAGCTGCACCACCACATCGACACGCTGCACGTCTACGGACGATCGGCTGTGAAGATCGTGCTCTTGTACGCACCGGCAGCAATTCTCGGTACGGCTTCGATCGCGATGCTAACCAGCTCTCACATCCAGATGGCGCGTCGTCAGTCTGCCCTCATGGCCGCGTACGCCGGGGTCCAAGAGTTCCTGGAGAAGTACCGGAATAGAGTGCGGGAAGAGGTTGGTGAAGAGAAGGAGCTTGAGCTGTATCATGGCTCCTCCAAGGAATTGGTCCAAACGCGTGATGGAGAGATCATAGAGGCGAGGGTTGTCAACCCGCTTCATGTTTCTCCGTATGCACGGTTCTTTGACGAGTACTCTTCGAACTGGGTTCGGAATGCAGAATACAATCGCGTATTCCTAGAGGTTCAGCAGGCATATGCGAATCACCGTCTCGTCTCAATGGGTCATGTATTCCTCAATGAGGTGTACGATATGATCGGCGTTCCGAGATCGAAGGCAGGAGCTGTTGTCGGGTGGCTCAAGGGTGGCGACGGAGACGATTACATAAGCTTTGGCATGTTTGATGCATGGAACTCCCGGTTTGTCAACGGGTCTGAGCCAAGCATTTTGCTCGATTTCAATGTTGACGGCGTTATCTACGACAAGATCTAGGAGTAGACGTGGAGCTTCCTGATGAAGTAACGATTCCTGAAGTAACGATCCCAGAGGTGAAGGTTCCTAGAAACATAGCCGTTCCTGTAGTTATCGGCGTTATCGCGTTAGGCGTAGGAGTAGGTGTCGGGTATGTCCTTGGAAAGATCAGAAATAAACGCCCTTACTTTGAGGGGCCGTCAGATCGAGCTGGAGATAATCGAGTTGATGCTGGAGGTGAACATTCTAGAAAGGGAGATCTTGGAGATTCGAGCATTGAGATTGAAGAAGCTCAACCAGAACTCCCGTTTACCGACGCAGTTACGGTACGAGAGACCATCATCGTCGTAGAAGAGGAAACAGAGATTCAAACGCTCATGCGCACATCACCGGAGAAGGGAGACAACTATCGAGACGATTACTGGGACTACAAGGAAGAAGCCCAGAACAGAGGGCCTAACCGTCCTTATGTGATCCACGTCGACGAATTTAACAGCGACGAGATGGATTATCCGCACGAAACTCTCACATATTATGTGGGTGACGACGTTCTTTGTGATTCGAAGGGCGCTCCTGTTTACAACCGAGACATATTCGGGATCTTGCTCTTTGGGCATGGATCAGAGGATGAGAACATCGTATATGTCCGTAATGAGAAGATTGAGTGCGAGTACGAGATCCTTCGTGATCCAGGACACTTCGGTATGGAAGTCTTAGGGCTAGACGAAGAGATCCAGCACAGTAGGAAGCCCAAGAAGGGTAAGCAACATCCGAAGTTCAGATTGGAGTAACCGTGTTATGGGCTCTCGAGGAGGAGTATTTTCGATGGCTCTGCGCTAAGGTGATGCATCCGGTTCCAAACCCGACACCATCTTTGACGCATTGGAAGCTGCTGCAGATTCTTCACCGGATCGAGTTTGTGTGGCTTATATCTGGTGACGATAACAGAGTGGCGGATGGTTTGGAGCTTAGAGACGACTTCATATTCGAGTCCAGAACGATGTACCCAAGGCATAGTGTAAAATCGATAGCTGGGTGTTCGGTTCTCGAAATGTTGATCGCCTTTTCGTATCGGACCGAGTTCATGACAGACATAGGGTTCAGGACTTGGTTCTGGAGATTCCTAGAGAACCTTGGGCTTTGTGAACTGAACGATGCTGCAGATATAGATCCCGCGGACGTCGAGGAAATTCTAGACCGATTTATTTGGCGGACTTACGAGCATAACGGGAAGGGAGGGTTATTTCCGTTAACTAGACCCCATACTGATCAAAGAGACGTCGAAGTCTGGTATCAGTTTGCGGAGTATCTTAGAGGGCAATAAGGGAGGGGGTTTTGTGGATTTCTGTAAAATCAGAATTAAGGATGCCAGCAAAGGCACCCCACAAGTATATCCCGACTGGATTGTTGATACCTTTGATGACTTAATGGTTAGAGGTGGTGCATTTTATGCTGTTTGGGACCAAGAGCAAGGCATGTGGTCTCAGAACGAATTTGATGTTCGGCGACTTGTAGATCAAGGTCTACGTGAGTTCGTCGAGGACGCTAAGAAAAATGGCGACGTCTTTGACCCGCTTTATAGCAGGGACTTCAACTCAGGTACGTGGGAGAAGTTTAACAAGTATATCCGAAACCTACCACATAATGGAAACTTCCATCAGTTGGATGAATGTCTGACGTTCGCTAACTCGAAGGTTGGTAAGAAGGACTACGCCAGCAAAAGGCTCCCATATGCACTCGAACCAGGAAGAACCGACGCATGGGATGAACTGCTTAGTGTGCTATACGCTCCTGATGAACGAGATAAAATCGAGTGGTCTATCGGGGCGATTGTCTCCGGAGACTCTAAGTGGCTACAGAAGTTCCTGGTATTTTATGGAGCACCGGGTACGGGCAAGTCCACTGTCATCGATATATTTGAGAAGTTATTTGAGGGGTACGTAACGACGTTCGAGGCACGCGCCCTGACGAGCAACTCGGGTACGTTTGCGATGGAGACGTTCGAGAAGAACCCTCTCGTGGCTCTTCAGCACGACGGGGATCTCTCAAGAATCGAAGACAACACGCGTCTGAACTCCATTGTCGGGCATGACTTGATGAATATGAATGTCAAGTACAGGTCCGCGTACAGCATCCGTCCCAACGCGTTTCTGATAATTGGCACGAACAAGCCCGTGAAGATTGCTGATGCCAAGGCTGGGAATACACGGAGATTGATTGACGTACACCCAACTGGTGTGAAAATCGAACCAAATCGGTACCATATTTTGGTCGAAAACGTCAATTATGAGCTTGGCGCGATAGCGCATAAGTGCCTTCGTCGGTATCGAGAGATGGGGAAGTTCTATTACGAGAACTATATTCCCACAAAGATGATGATGCTGACCGACACCTTCTACAACTTCGTAGAGGCCCACTTTGATATATTCAAGTCTCAAGACGCTATACAGTTAAAGTACGCCTGGGATTTGTACAAGCTACATTGCGAAGAGTCGAACATCATGAAACGCCTTCAGCACCATGAGGTTCGGAATGAACTTAGCAATTACTTCGACGAATTCCACGAGCGTCATTTCATCGGAGACAAGGAGTATAGGAGTGTGTATGTCGGATTCAGAGGACTCCCAGAACAAGGACCAACGCCGTTCGTACCGGATACTTCGTACGTTATTGAACTATCCGATTTTGATGAGGATCTCCATCCATCTGCTTTTAACACTGCTTATCCGGATCAGCCGGCGCAGGAAGCAACGTCAAATGGCGTCCCGCCTCTTAAGTGGGGAAACAACGCTACCACCTTGGCAGACGTCGACACCACCAGATTACACTTCGTAAAGGTTCCTGAGCAACACATTGTTATCGATTTCGATTTAGTAGATGAGGATGGAGAGAAAGACCTGGAGCTGAATATTGAACGAGCCTCAAGATTGCCCCCAACCTACACGGAACTCAGCCGTAGCGGGAAAGGGCTTCATCTTCATTATGTGTATACTGGAGATGTGCATGATCTTGATTCTGTGTTTGATGTGGGTATTGAAATAAAGACTCTCTTGGGTGATAGTTCGCTTCGGCGTATGCTTACTAAGTGCAACAATCTTGATATTGCTACTCTCAATGGCGGTCTTCCCACCAAGGAGAAGCGGATGCTCGAGACGAAAAGTATTCAAAGCGAAAAGGGTCTTCGAGATCTCATTGACAGGAACCTCCGAAAGGAGATCCATCCCGGCACAAAGCCTTCCATCGATTTCATCGCCCATATTCTTGAAACGGCGTTCGACAATGGTCTGGCTTACGATCTCCAGGATATGAAGCCCGTCGTCTTGACGTTCGCTGCACGAAGCACGCATCATTCGACTGAGTGTATTCGCGTAGTCCAAACGATGAAGTTCATAGGCAAGAGCAACATGCCCGAGGCAAGAGAAGATGGGGAAGAACCTCTGACGTTCTTCGACGTTGAGGTATATCCTAATCTCTTCATCGTGTGTTGGAAGTACGCAGAATCGGATACTGTCGTACGGATGGTCAACCCAACAGCTGACGAAATAGCTCCCCTGTTCAAGAAGAAGCTGGTCGGATTCAATAACAGACGATATGACAACCATATTCTATACGCCAGGTATATGGGATACTCGATCGAAGAACTGCACGACCTTAGTCAACGAATTATTAATGCTGGATACAACAACTCCTGGGGCCTTTTTGGAGAAGCTTTTCACATCTCATACGCAGACATCTTCGACTTCAGCTCAAAGAAGCAGGGGCTGAAGAAGTTTCAGATCGAACTCGGCATTCACCATCTCGAGCTGGATCTTCCTTGGGATCAGCCAGTTCCAGAGGGTCAATGGGGTAAGGTCGAGGATTACTGCGTGAACGACGTAATCGCAACGGAGGCTGTCTTTGAGTCAAGGAAGCAAGATTTCGTAGCTAGGCAGATATTAGCGGAGCTGTCCGGGCTATCGGTGAATCACACGACGCAGAACCATACTGCGAAGATTCTCTTTGGGGATGACAAGAAGCCCCAGAGTAAATTCGTGTACACCGACCTGAGCGAGCAGTTTCCTGGTTATGAGTTTGATGGTAAGGAGAGTCGTTACTGTGGTGAAGTCACAGGTGAGGGTGGTTACGTATATTCCGAGCCGGGTTACTACACGAACGTCGCGTTATTGGACGTGGCGAGTATGCATCCGACGAGTATCGAGTTGCTTAATCTATTCGGCCCATACACCGTCAACTTCAGCGCTCTCAAAGAAGCACGGATGGCGATCAAACATAAGAATTATGAACGCGCCAGGGGCCTACTTGGTGGTAAGCTCACTCAGTTTCTTGGAGATGCTGAAGACGACGAAGCTGGCGCTGAAGCATTGTCGTACGCTCTCAAGATCGTCATCAATATCGTATATGGACTTACAAGTGCTCGTTTTGAGAATTCGTTCAGAGATGTGCGAAATCGCGACAACATCGTAGCGAAGCGTGGCGCGTTGTTCATGATCGATCTTAAGCGGGCAGTGCAGGCAAAGGGCTTTGTGGTAGCCCATATCAAAACCGACTCCATAAAAATCCCCGGGGCAACTCCCGAAATAATCGATTTCGTAATAGACTTCGGAAAGAGGTATGGCTATGAGTTCGAACATGAGACGACGTACGAAAAGTTCCTCCTCATCAATGATGCGGTATATATTGCTCGGTCCCCTTCTGGGGCGTGGACGGCGGTCGGCGCGCAATTCCAGCACCCGTATGTCTACAAAGAGCTCTTCTCCCATGCGGATCTCGTCTTTGATGACCTATGCGAAGTTAAGAATGTTACTCAGGGGGCAATGTACCTGGGTGGACTTGACGATGCTATGGACCTGTCCGACCTGCGGCACGTGGGAAGAACGGGAAGTTTCATGCCTGTTAGACATGAGGGAGCGTCACTTTGGCGAGTTAAGGATGGTAAGAGATACCACGTTGCCGGGACCAAAGGATACATCTGGGTCGAGCGAGAAATTGCCAAACATCGTGATTCTATCGGGGAACTCTTCGCAGACATGGACTACTTCGAGAAGTTGAAGAGCGACGCGCTCAAGGCAATCGAGAAGTTTGTCCCATATGAGGAGTTGGTGGCATGAGTGATGGAACGTGTGTTTGTGGAGATATCGACATAGACCCAGGAGGATGCAAGATCGTTGGCTTGCTTCTGCATCGAACAGACGGTCCTTGTCATCTTATCGAACTCAAGGAACCTCAACTTGGGTGTGCCACGACCGAAGAGATGATGCGAGAGCTAATCACTCGATTTGAGGTGAGCGCAGCTGGAGAAGTCAGAGATGATTTCGACGAGTCAGTGAATTACCTGAGGGCCCAGACGCTGTGGAACATCCTGTATGGGATGAACACAGAGACGAAAGCATACCGAACCATAGACCACTAGGAGTAATATGCCCGAGTTGGCGAAGACCTTCATGATTGAAGATGCTCGTCTCATCTTCCGTAACTTCTCAGGTAAGGAGGGTCAGTATAATCGGGAGGGTGATCGCAACTTCGCAGTAGTTCTACCAGAAGATGTTGCTGAGCAGATGCTGCTCGACGGATGGAATGTTCGATATCTAGAAGCGAGAGAAGAGGGCGATGCGCCGACTCCTTACATTTCTGTTGCGGTTAATTTTAGTAACCGTCCTCCTCGCGTTGTGCTACTTACTGCAACGACTCGTACGCAGCTGGATGAGAAGTCGGTCGAGGTCTTAGATTGGTCAGATATCCGAACGGCCGATCTCATCGCAAGGGGGTATGACTGGGAAGTAAATGGTAAGTCCGGAACGAAAGCATATTTGCAATCGCTCTTCGTTACTATCGAGGAAGACGCGTTAGAGAGAAAGTACGCAAGTTATGAGACATCTTCGGAAGACTAACCTAATGGAATGCGATTGTGGCGACATTGAACTCCCACCTGGCATCGTAAGGGTGATAGGTAGAGTAGAACACAGTGTCACTGCATGTTACGATCTCCCAGCGCCCAAAATTGACCCGCCAATCAATAAAGGGAAGCCGAGTATGGATTTCACAACGTATGTTCGTAAGCCGTTTGTTGTAGAAGCAGTCGAGATCACGGTTGCGAACATCGGTTCCATTGCAAAGTTCGTCGGGGATCTTCGAGAGAAGGAGGATGGTAGCCCGTACATCCTGGTGGATCCTCGTCTCGTTCCCAACATCGAACGCGTATACCCAGGCTTCTTCATGACGAAGATGGGGGAGAACATCCGGTGCTACTCGCGCAGGATCTTCAAGGACCAGTTCATGGTTCAAGATGATCAGATCAAGCCGTGGGTGGACTACATGATGGGGGATCGGTCGGCCGCGTAGCCGTTCGTAGATTTTACAGGCCCTATAACGAGAGAGTAGAGGACCTTAGGTCTAGATCCCAAGTGGGGAGCTACCGTGTAAGAATGCGGCAACCTACTTTCTCTTTATTTCTCTGAAGGGAGAAGTGTGACCGAACTGTCCCGCGCAGAAGTAGCAACACTGATATCGCACATCATGAAGCGCGGTATCAACCTCGAAGAGCTGGTGGAAATCTCTGAGGTTCCTGCATCGGTGATCATTCTGATCATGAAGGGCCAGCTCCGCCCGTCCGAGAAAGTCCGTATCGCATTGGCTGAGGCTTTGGGGATCGATTCCAAGGTCTTGGTCAACTAGGTCTCCTTTCCCGCCGAAGGAGCGCTTGGTTTGGGGTGACTGCGTAGTGGAACCCCCCTACCGCAAAAGGAGGAGGAACTAATGGATGCAAATTGGCTGATTGATTTCCTTCAGAAACTTCCGGAGGAAGAACGGAAGAAGCCGATCATGCTGGAGGTTGAGCGTGGAATATTCCTCAACCTTCGCATGACAACTTCCGACACAAGGATGAAGTGGATCACCTTGTCCGTTTTCCCTGACCCGTTCGAAGAAGCCCTCAAGAAGGCAGGTGTGAAGTAATGTTCGTAAAGGTTGACCAAGAGGATCGTAAGTCGTGGACGGTCAGTATCGTCGACGACAGTACCATCATCCCAGATGTGATTCTCGTCCGGCGTTATGACAAGGAAGAGGGCGCTCTTCGGTTTGCCAGAGAGATCCTGTGCATGGATACGCTGACGAACTTGAATCCTCGATGAAGAAGAGCGGGTACAACAAGAAGGGCAAGTGCAGACTTTGCAAGGAGCCAAGGACTGACAAAGGGCATGATCCTTGCCTTGCCGACCTTCCTGGTGTTCTGTTCGCCTGCTGCGGGCACGGGACTGAACATGGGTACATCAAGTTCGAGGACGGGAGATCTCTGGACTTCTGGCCGATCGAGATGGACCTGGATCGTCCAACAGCGCATGTGGTAAGAAAGTCCGTACCCGTGTTCGTCCCCGGAGAAAAGTGGCGGATCCTCGTCTATGACACGGGGGAGGAACGCGTCGAAGAGGGGGAGTTCGAGATCGTACCAGGACGAGGAGACAAGCTCTTGTACGAGCGTCGACTGAGCGACGATAAATAGGCTTTAGGCTCAGAGCGGCGAGGTGCTAGTGATGATTCGGAGAGGACTCACCCTTCCCATCCTAGAGTCAGTCACTACAGTCTGCAGCTATTGCCCCCCAGTTCCACCCTGGGATGCGTCAGACCACCTCGTATAGACTGTGAAGGTTACACAGAGCGCCTTGGGAATGATCAACCAGGGTTTGGGTAAACAAAAAACCGCGTCGTTTCATAGAGCCAAAGCCTATGAAGAAGGCCTATGGGTGCCCGCCTTGCTGCGCATTCGGCCAAGAATTCTGTCAAGCAAGGACAGGATTGCGACGGACACCGGGGGGTTGGTCAGGAAGGTTAACAAGAGCTGTTGCTGATGCTTCAGCCACCTTCTCAGCCTTCCCCTCGGTCTGGGTCCCTCTAGGTGACCTAATCATGTCTGGAGCCCTTCTCCGTCGTCATGATTAGTGAGTCAGTTCGATTCTGACTGGGGCCACTCATGCGTAAGCTTCTGATCCTACCATTCCTACTCATACCATTACTACTAACTCATCGCAAGGAGGAAGCAGAACCGACTCCGCCAACAACCTCGATTACATTCCCCCATCCTGTTCAAATTTTGATGCCTGGTGATCTCTGCGACAACATGCAGGGAACACTCATGTTCTGGGTGCAGGCAGTTATTGACGCGCCATACAACGCGAAGACGTATTCGAACGAGAAGGTCGTGGAGACCCGAGAAGCAATGAAGGAGAAGGGCTGTGGCTAAGCGCTTAATGAAGATTTACTGGACTGGTGCTGTTGTATTTGCGCTTTGGGAAAGCGAGTGGGTGGTTGATGAAGGAAGAAAATATCCTGCTCGAAATCATGAATGGCTGGATAAGGCGTTCGTTGTTACGCTGTCCTCCGTACTTGGTTTGACCTGGCCATTGGCCCTTGGGGAACGTGTGGCGCGCAAGCTCAAGAGGTGGCTACGTGACTAGGGTCATACTCCTACTCATCATCGCTTATCTGTGTCTTGGCGTTGGCTACGTGCTCTTTCATGAAAAGACCATCACCGGGGCTGTCGATGCTGCTTGGGGTCCAAACCACCCTGGTCGAAACTTTGGCTTCGCGATCACCATGCTCGTGGGAGTTGTGCTTTGGCCGTTAATGCTTCTCGGTGATGGATTAGGCAAACTTCATAAGAGAAAGGAGACTGAATGACCGCCGCAGGTGACGCGGTCTTGGCATATTCCAGACAATTTGTTGGGATGACCGAGAGTCCGCCGAATAGCAATCTCTGTTCACCGTTCACAGACGCGTGGGGTGCAGGCGCGTGGTGCGCAATGTTCACGTCCTACTGCAACGCAGGGGCAGGGTATCCATATCCCGCGATCAACGGACCAGCAGGCTTGAGCTATTGCCCTGATGGGCAGTACTACGCGTACACAACCGGCCACAGCGTCGGAGAAGGAGGAGTAGAGCCTGGAGATAGCCTAATCTTCTCCTGGGAAGCCTGGCATATGGAGAACGGCTACGCAGTTTGTAGCTATGGAGTGTACGCTGGAGCTCCTGCTGGGGACCACATTGGCCTGTTCGTTCAGTGGCTCCCTGGTGGCTATATGCAGACAATAGAAGGTAACACATCACAGTCCTCCTGGGATAACGGTGGGGCCGTGATGGAGCGTACAGACCGTTATCCAAGCCAGATTTGTTGCTATGCAAGACATGAGGCATTGAATCAGGGCGGTTCTACAAAGCCCCCCGTAGTGGAAGATGATGAGGACGACGAGATGAAGCTTCGATGCTTTGAAGACGACACCAAGACAATGTACGCCGTGGATGGGCTACACGCTTACGCGTTGGGTAACCCAGCCATCTATGGCACGCTGCATCAAGCCGGCATGATGTACTCTCTAGAAGAGATGGATGCCAAGGGTTGGCCGTGTCGATATTCTCGACAGTATATGAATGATGTCTTCATCGTACACGGTGCGTCAGAAGATCAAAGCGTTAACCCAGATAGGCCGTTCTAGTGGCGCTGCTCCACAGAGAAGATCGGAACAGGAAGATGTTGGGGCTTGCCATTGCTATGGCGGCTCATGTCGAAAGGAACATCCCCAATCAGTTCCCAAAGGCCACAACAGATCGTCTAGAGGATGCTGCGGACGAGCTTTTGAGTGCTGACGACCTAACGTTTGAAACGGTGGTTGTTGTTCGAAGGATTCTGGCATCCATGATAGCGAGAAACCCAGAACGTTTATGGGGTGATGAGCTAATGGAAGCGCTTCAGGCAATCAACGAGGAGGATTGATGAGAGAACAAATTTCCATCAACACGATTGCGAACATCATCACAGCGATCATGGCAGTTCTGATCGTCTTCAAGATCTACTAATGGGAGGATGTCGTGAAGGCCATACCAGGCGCTCGCCAACTCGGCGACATAATCAGTTTTGCAAGGTTCCGTTTCAATGTTTCGACTTCAGCAATTCTGAGGCAGGAGAAGGAGATTCTCGAGCCTCAGCTAATCGACCTTGGTTATACGGATTTCGTGTGGGAGATGTTGGAACAGGACTCCTTCGGTCCTTTGTCGAGGTTGTGTCATGCAACGAACCGTGAAGGGGAAAGGGTGACTTTCTTTTATGGGTGAGTACAAGACTGCAGACGATTTCAAGTATATAACCTTCCCTCGAGATCGTATGATTCTCGTAACGGATGGCTTCGCGACGTTCAGGATCGACGACGAGGTTGAGGACGCAGTCGTAATCCGTCGTCAGGATACCTTTGCAAGTCCGTGTTTGTTTGCCTACTCTGCGATGATAAGCATTGTGGCAAAGAACCACCCAGACCCTGCTGTGGCCAAGGAATTACAGATAATCGCTGATTATTTCCACGCGCAAGGGGTACTGGCGGGGGAAGAAGGCTACAAACTCCCCACCCTTTGATAGGTAGTTCGTATAATCTGCAAGCCATATAATGGAAGAACTACTACCTAATGGAGTGTGTCGAGATGGACAACGAGACGATGGGTCAGGTTCCGACGACGACTGGAAACGGTTCGTCTTCGCTGGATTCCAATGCCGCAGCCGCAGGGCTGATGGTGATTGGTGTCGCGGCGCTGGCGGGCACGTACTGGGCCGTTCGCCGGGGCGTGGACAAGCGGATCGCACGTCAGATCAAGAAGCATCTGCGAAAGGATGAGGACTGACAAAGGGAGCGGGGGCGCAAGCCCCTTACCCTTTTTTTGTTTGTATATTCGTATGTTTCGCAGGTATTATAATGGAAGGACGAGTACTACGAGAAGGAGTAATGATGGACTACGACGAAGAGGACACCTACGTTCTTGCAGACGGAGCCGAAGGACGTTACAAGCCGAGCAATGTCGTAATCTGGCTAAGCTGTGCGGGAATCGCAGCTGGGTCGATTGGGGCGCTGTTCGTCGCGGACAAACTTGGGCGACTCTGGAGGAGCAGGAAGATGCAGGAGGAGTACAACAAGATCTGGGACGAGTACAAGTACCGCCAAGGAGAAGAATCTGCCGAGTGATTCAAAGGGAGATACCGCAAGGTATTTCCTTTTTAGTTCGCAGAATATACATGCCATATAATGGAAGAACTACAAAGAAGGAGACAACGATGAAGAAGTTCGAGAACATGAAGACATGGGCCAAGGATCACAAGGATGCGCTGGTTTTAGTCGGGATTGGAGTCGGCACCACCGTGGCTACTGTAGCCGTTGCGTATGCAAGCGCACTGGTACAACAGCAGATCACAGAGGGGCAGGCGGCCAAGAACGTACTGAACAAGGCGCAGCCTGGGAGCCAGCTCGTCTTCAAGAACGAGGACGGCGGATTCACGACTGTGACCAAGCAGTGACGCCGAGGGAGGTGCCGCAAGGCATTTCCTTTTTGTCTTCGTATATTATGCATCGCATATAATGGAAGATAATCGAGAGAGGAACCCAGATGAACCGCAGAGAATGGCGACGTGAACTGAACCGCCTGCAGGAAGATTTTGACATCTTCGAAGATAAATGGAACTATGATGCCAATACCTACGAAGACTACAGAGTCGCCCGCAAGCCGTTCGAAGACGCAATCGAAGCGCACTACAGACTGGAATCGGACACCGAGAACTGACAAAGGGAGAGCCTACAAGGCTCTTTCCTTTTCTAAGGAGGTGACATGGATTTCGAATTGATGCGACATCAGATCGATGCTATCGAGTTCTTGGGTAGCGGGAAGATCCTGTACGGAGAAGTAGGTGTTGGTAAATCAGCTACGGCTTTGGCTTATTACGTTAATGAAGAAACGCCTAGGGATATATATGTGATCACTACGGCGAAGAAGAGAGACTCCCTTGACTGGTTGGGTGAAGCAGCTAAGTTTGGTATTGGTGACGGTGTCAGTGTGCCTCCTTTTGGTACTATCACTGTCGACTCTTGGAACAATATCGGCAAGTACCTCGAGGTGCAAGGAGCATTCTTTATCTTTGATGAGCAACGTCTTGTCGGTACCGGTGCATGGGTTAAACACTTTCTCAAGATATCGAGACGTAACCGCTGGATCATGCTATCTGCTACACCTGGGGACACCTGGCTCGATTACGCCCCCGTCTTCGTCGCGAACGGGTGGTACAAATCGATAACCGATTTCAAGCGCGAGCACGTCATCTATGCTCCGTACGTGAAATTTCCAAAGGTTCTGCGGTATGTCGGAGTGCGGAAACTTGAAGCTTTGCGTAATGAGATCCTTGTGGAAATGCCATACCCAAAAAACACCACACGCAACCTCAATTACATACCTGTAGCATACGATATCGAGAAATGGGAGTTGGCTGTAAAGAAGCGTTGGCACCCGTTTGAGAACCGTCCGATACATGATGCTGGGGAGCTGTTCCGCGTCATGAGGAGGATTTGCAATACGGATCCTAGTCGTCTGGCCACTGTTCTGGAGCTTATGCGGACGCACGCCAAATTGATTATCTTCTACAATTTCAACTACGAGTTGGCCATATTGCAGACCTTATGCGTGGATGCGGACGTAGCGGAATGGAACGGCCATAGGAAGGATCCGATCCCAGATTCTGACAAATGGGTATACCTTGTGCAATACAACGCGGGTGCAGAAGGATGGAACTGTATAGAAACTGACACGATGATTCTATATTCCTTGACTTACTCTTATAAGAATTTCATTCAAAGCCAAGGGAGGATTGACCGCATCAACACTAGCTTCAAGAATTTGTACTACTATATCCTCGTCAGTTCGTCGGCAATTGATAGAGCAGTGACGGGTGCTTTGGCCGAGAAAAGGTCTTTTAACGAGCGTGAACTGATAAAATCCGGCACTTATTTTTGAGCCGCCGGGCAGTTGCCGGTGATTTGCAGGTACTTTGAGCAGGGATTATGTACCTATATGTACACTTGGCATTTTCTTCTCTTATCATAGAGTATTAAAATAGGTATGTATATAGAATAGTACATAAATGCATATACAAACCACGTTTTTCTAAGGAGTTTTTAAACCCCCTAAAAAGCGCCTAAATGCCGGAAAGTGCCGGGAAGGAGCAAAAATGGCTACTATGGCTAAACCCATTGAAGGTTTCCCAAACTATGGCGTAACACATCGCGGTGAAGTATTCAACCTAGACACAGGTAGGAATATGGTCCTATCTCCCACAATGAACGGAGATCTAACTGTTGGTCTTGTTCGAGACAGGCACCAGTATCGATATTCAGTCAAGGGTCTCGTAGCTCGAGCGTTTGTCCCAGGGGAGGATGAGATATTCAATACCCCCATCCTTCTAGACAACGACAAGACCAACCTACGCATTGAGAACATCGTCTGGAGACCTCGATGGTTTGCTTGGCAGTACACGCGTCAGTTTGCAGAACCTCGAAGCTGGCATGTCTTTGGTCCACTGATGGATGTCGAAACATTATCCGAGTATGACAACTATATTGATGCCGCGACAAGACACGGTCTTCTCTGTGAGGACATTCGAGAGTCTATTTACAATCAGAAAAGGACTTTCCCAACACAACAATTGTTCGCATATTGGTAGAATATACAATCCTTTCAAAAACGCATCGCATATAACGAATAGGAGGATGAGTTGTCATTTCTTCTGCGAGGTCTACATGATCGAGAGCCTCTATCAACGTAGGATTATCTCAATAATTCGAGAACTTTTTCCTGGTTGCATCGTTCTTAAGAATGATGCTGGATATCTCCAGGGGATCCCAGACATTATTATTTTGTACGAGAACACGTGGGCAGCGTTGGAGTTCAAGCGCCATACCAAATCTAGCCGCCGACCCAATCAAGACTACTACGTCGAACTACTAGATTCGATGTCGTTCGCCTCATTCATATATCCGGAAAATGAGGAGGATGTGTTGCATGATCTTCAACTCACATTCGGAATTAGCGAACCGACACGCATTTCTTAGTCCTAGCAATTATCACTGGATCAACTATGATGACCAGAAGTTAGAGGCGCGATTCATTTCAGCGATGGCGGCGCGTCGAGGTACCGATCTTCACGCTTTAGCTCATGAAGCAATTCGTCTTGGTGTGAAGCTCGCTAAGTCCAATCTGTCGCTAGCAACATATGTTAACGACGCTATTGGATACAAGATGAACTGCGAGCAACCCTTATTTTATTCAGAAAATTGTTTCGGAAAAGCGGATACCATATGTTTCCGTAACAGCAAGTTGAGAATTCACGACCTGAAGACCGGCATCATTAATACCTCGGAGCATCAACTCGAAGTCTATGCCGCTTTATTTTGTTTGGAGTATAGCGCAGATCCGTCAGCTATTGATATTGAGCTGCGTATCTACCAAAGAGAAGAGATCAAGGTTTACCAACCATTTGCAGAAACGATAATGGAAATCATGGATCGAATCGTGTACTTCGACCAACAGATAGAAATGATGAAGGCTTCGGACAGAATCTAAGGGGGTGTTGTGAAAGTAGATGAACAGGATTATCTGTCGCATATCGGCGTTATTCGCAGGTCTGGCCGGTATCCTTGGGGATCTGGCGAACCTGAAAACACCCATAATAAGCTTCTCTTAGACCATATCAAGATGCTTACAAAGCAAGGTCTAACTGAGAAACAAATCGCCGAAGGTATGGGCATGAGCACTACTGAAATGAGAGCGCAGAAGTCTGCTGCTCGTAATCAGCAAAGACAAGCTAATATTGCTATGGCTCAGCGTCTGAAGGACAAGGGGATGTCCACAAATGCCATAGCCACAAGAATGGGAGAAGCCGAGCCGACTGTTCGAAACTGGCTGAAGCCGGGCGCTGCGGACAAGCAGGATGTTCTAACAGCAACTACCAATATGCTTCGTGATAGAGTTGATGAAGCAAAGATGGTTGATGTTGGAAAAGGTGTGGAGAATAAGCTCGGTGTTAGCAGTGAGAAGCTTAACACATCTCTTTCTATCCTGAAAAATGAAGGTTATGAAGTACACACCATCCCAGTTCCTCTAGTTGGTATAGGGAAGAACAACCAACTCAAGGTTCTTGCTACTCCTGGAACCACACAGAATGATATTTGGCGGAATCAAGCGGAGATTCAACCGTTCGATAAGTTCTCGGCAGATGGCGGGCGTACTTACACACCAAAGCCCCCACCTCCCAGAAGTGTCGACCAAAAGCGGCTGAAGGTTCTGTATGGAGATGAAGGTGGAGCAGCAGCAGATGGCGTTATCTATATTCGTCCTGGCGCAAAAGATCTGAGCCTTGGCGGAGTAAACTATGCGCAGGTTCGAATTCTTGTTGCTAAGAACAAGTATCTAAAGGGAATGGCTGTTTACAAGGATGACCTTCCTGAGGGTGTGGATCTTGTTTTCAACACGAGCAAGAAAGATACTGGAAACAAGCTTGATGCTCTAAAAGATATTACCAAAGATCCAGATCTTCCTTTCGGATCAATCGTAAGACCGTTGTGGGATAAGCCTGGCGCTACCAACGCAAAGGTTGTTTCAGCAGTTCATATTGTTAATGATGATGAAGACTGGACCAAGTGGTCTCGAACTTTGTCATCTCAGTTTTTGTCGAAGCAGAAGCCGACGCTCGCTAAGTCACAATTGGACATGACCTATGAGCGTAGGAAGCGTGAACTAGAAGAGATTCAAGCACTTACTAATCCTACTGTGCGTAAGCGATTGCTTCTGCAATTCGCGGATAGTACTGATGCAGCGTCTGTCCACCTGAAGGCAGCTGCTCTTCCTGGTCAAAGTGTCAAGGTTATTATGCCAGTTAATAGCCTGAGAGAAACACACGTGTATGCTCCTGGCTACAAGAATGGTGATCGAGTTGTACTGATTCGTCATCCTCATGGTGGAACGTTTGAAATTCCAGAACTAATTGTGAACAACCGTAATGCAGAAGCAAAGAAGCTTTTGGGTGATGCTAAGACAGCTATTGGTATCAACCACAAGGTTGCCAATCAGTTGTCTGGTGCCGACTTCGATGGTGATACCGTTCTAGTTATTCCTAATAGAGGTACGGTTTTAGCTACCCCTCACCTCGCTGCGCTTAAGAACTTTGATCCTCGAGCTTCTTACCCGGGTTATCCTGGTATGAAGGTAATGAAGAATACCCAGACAGAGATGGGTAAGATTTCTAATCTAGTAACAGACATGACTATTAAGGGTGCATCTCATGAAGAGATCGCTCGAGCCATTAAGCATTCGATGGTAGTAATTGATGCAGAGAAGCACGGTCTTGATCATGTCCTGTCACGCAACGACAACAACATAAAGGAACTGAAGGCCAAGTATCAGCGTCAACCAGATGGTAAGGGTGGTGCAGCAACCCTTATCTCTCGGGCTAAGTCTGAAGTTAGGGTACCCGAAAGGGTTGAGAGAAGAGCTTCTGAAGGTGGGCCTATTGATAAGACTACTGGAGAGAAGGTCTTTACTCTTACTGGGCGTACCAATTACAAAGGTAACCCCCGTACCACACTAACCACCCAGCTTGCTGAAGCAAGGAATGCCCATACCTTATCATCAGGGCAGCCCATTGAAGCTATCTATGCTAACTATTCTAATAACCTTAAGGCAATGGCTAACCAGGCCCGCCTTGCTGCTGTTCATACCCCCCGTGCCAAATGGAACCCCTCTGCTACTAAGGCATACCCCAATGAAGTGGCCTCCCTTGATTCTAAGTTGACGGTGGCTATTAACAACAAGCCCCGTGAACGGCAGGCACAGCTCATTGCTAATGCAGTAATTAGAAGCAAGAAAGACTATGATCCTACATTGAAGGATGATAAGTCTACACTTAAGAAGGTAGAACAGCAGGCTATTACTGAAGCCCGCCGTCGGACTGGTGCAGGTAAGGATAGGATAGAGATCACACAGCCTGAGTGGGATGCTATTCAGGCTGGCGCTATTAGTGATTCAAAGCTAGACGAGATCCTTACACATGCCAACATGGATACTGTGCGTAAGTTAGCTACACCTAAGACTCAGACTATGATGTCTACCTCTATGATGAACAGAGCAGAGAGTATGTTCAACTCTGGGTTCACTAGAGCTGAAGTAGCAGAGCAGTTGGGCGTGTCTGTTAGTACACTAGACAAAGCAATGGAAGAGTGAGACGAAAGGAGAACATGATGAAGCAAGTAGCGCTTACAACTGTTGACAATCCACACTCTCCTTTCGATGACTTCAGTGCATGGTATGCATTTGATGTAGCCTCCGGTTACTACACATGCGACTTCCTTGCTCGAATAGTTAAGGATTCAGATCAACTTTCTGAAGCTGATCAGGATCTGGCGGTAGAACAAGCAATAGATGAGATAGTTTATGAAAATGTTACTGGTGTCTATCGAAAAGTTGTGAAAGAAGACTAATTGCATAAGGATATTTTGATATGGGGATTCTAATCGAAGGAGGGGGGGAGGGGGTCGCCAAATCCACCCCCCCTGTGCAT